>Ga0179593_1376683_pt1 | contig 46230 bp, 61 predicted proteins | sample CZODoug2_1_08_16_FD_185931 | JGI IMG/M metagenome (GOLD analysis project Ga0179593, IMG submission 185931) | Vadose zone soil fungal communities from Angelo Coast Range Reserve, California, USA - CZODoug2_1_08_16fungal (PacBio error correction) | ecosystem: Environmental > Terrestrial > Soil >... | reverse complement strand
CCCCTCCCCGGGCTTGTCTTGTGTCAACACACAAAACAAATTTTTTGACCCGTTGCTGGAGTTTTTTGTCTTCTTTTTTGTTTATGCCCCCACGTCTGGGTGCGCCAATTCCCCCTTGACCACCCACTTACCTTTCCTCTTCTCCCAAGTTCCCTTTTTCTTCATTCGTTTTTGGGAAACCCCACCAAAAACTTGCTTTTTTCCCGGGAATTTTTTTTTTTTCCTTTCGGGTGACCCTTTGCGCAGGGGGAGGGTTTTTGGGCCCTGGGCCATTGGCCCTCTGGTTTCCGGGTCCCGAAAGGGGGTTTTGCCCATTGTAAACCCAAACAAACTGTTCTCTCTTAGCTGGGTTTTTTTTTTTTTTTTCCCAAGTTCGTTTCCCCCCCCACGGTGAAATTACCAAACAGTTTATTTCATTGTTTTGTCGCCTTTTTGCAACAATGTTTTTTTGAGTGGGAAACTTTTTTCCTTTCGGGTCTTTGTGGTCTTTAATTTTTTTTTTTTTTCCTTACCCTTGGCTTGTGTTCCTTTATCTAACACCCCTCTTTTCCTTGCTGGGTAACTGTGTACACCCCAAAATTTTCATTTGTCCCCCCCCGCAGGCCCCTTCCCCAACAAACTTTTTAGTTTTAGGAATTGTCTGCCGCCTTTTTTTTTTCATAATTTGTTTTGGGGTGCCCACACGTTCCCCCCAAGGGGGACCACACAAAACCCTTTTTTTTTTACAGTTGGCCCCCCATTTTGGCTCGGACCCTTTGGATAGTGTTTTTCTTTTGGGCCAATCCTTTTTTTCTTTTTTTTCAAAGTCCCCTAATGTGCTTGCGTTGGAAGTTTTATATCGGGTTCTTTCCTTCTCTGAAAAACCCCTCTGCACCAAAAACCTTTTTATTTTTTTTTTCAGGACGTTTTTTCGTCAATTTTTTTACCTAAGGCCCTTTCCTTTTTTTCCCCCCCCATGCAGGGAAATTATTTTTTCCCCTCTTTTTTTTCTCCCACCCCGATTTGAAAAAAACCCTTGGTGGGGCCCGTCCCCAAAAAGGTCTTGGAGGCCAATTTTCCTATCTTTTCCCTCCCTTCTTCCCTTTTTGGTGTTCGGGGTTCATTTCTTGGGTTTGAATTTCCTTTGTTTGTTTTTTTTTTTTTTAAGGTTGCCAGGCTCTGTTTGGGCAAAGTTGAGTATTTGGTTGTTTACCCACCAACTTTCTTTGTGTTAAGTGTTTTTTCTTTTTTTTTCCTTTTGGAAACCAATGGGGCACTTTTTTTGCGTTTGCGAATCACCGTTTGGCCCCAACTTTTTTAAGGTAACCCCTTTTTGGGTCGGGGGTTTGGTTCTTGGGGGTTGGGGTTCAAAGTTTGCACAGCTGGGTTCTGTGTTTTTGTCCCTCGGAAGACACCATCACTTGGGCCTTACTACGTTTTTTTGGTTTTTTTTCTTTTGTCCTTGTGGTGTCGGTAAACAGCTTTTTTGGTTGGGTGCCCGTTCCAGGTTTTGACCCCAAACTGCTTTTTTGGTGTTAACTTTCATGGTTCTTGATTCCTTTTTTTGGGTGCGGAACGGGGGGTTTCTGTTGTTTTTTTTTTGGTCCAACGGAATCTTTGAAAAACTCCCCCCCTGCATTTCCGTTTTTCCAATTTTTTTTTTCCCCCCCCGGTGGGGGAAAAAAAATTTTTACTTTGGGAGGGTTTTTTTGGCGTGGGCTGTTTTTGAATTTGGTTTGGGGGGGTGTTTTTTCCCCCATGTTTGGCTTGCGTGTTTTTCCCCAGTTGGGGGTGAGTTTTTTTTCCCACCATTTGTGATTGTTTTTTCTGAGCACGGGCAACAACCCCACACAACCAAAAGCCGCCCCCCCCTGTAGTTTTCGTGCCCCCACCCTCCACGAATTTTGGGATCGGATGTCCCCCCCCCAAAGGGTAAAGTCGTGATTATTTGATAATCCAATTGGACATTAGTTCAAAGTTTACCCCGTTTTTCCGGTTTTCCCCTTAGGCTGTTTTCTTTCCGGGTTCTTTTTTTATTTTTTTTTTGGGGTGCCCCCCTGAGCCTTTCTTCACTTTTTTAAAAAATGATTTTTTTTGGCACGAGGGTTGGGTTATTATTGGGGTTTTTTTTTTTTGTTTCCCCCCTTACGCCAAATGGTTGGCATGGGTTTTTTTTTTCTTTTCTTCTTTTATTTGGCTCGCTATGAATTCCGGAGTTGGTTTTTGAGGTGGGTTTGGGGGGGGGGGTTTTGGGGGGGACTTGCCCCCACCCAGGCAACTTTTCCCCCCCCCCCCCTTCCTCCAATCCCATTTTTTTCCAACTAACAACACGGTTTACCCTCCCCCCCCAACAAAGGGGGTTGGTCCGGACCTGGTTTTCTTTTCTTTGATGGCTTCGAGGTTTTTTTCCTCCCTGTACCTTTGGGCCGCAACCATTTTGGGCTTGGGGACACCTGTTTGGGGGGGGTGTTTTTGGCTTTTTTTCAAAGTCCAATTGGGTCTTTGCCCTTTGGGCAAAACCGTCCAACGTCTTTTTTTGTTAAAACCCCACACCCAGTGGCTTTTCGGGGGCTTTTTTTTTTGGTTTTTGTTTGTTACAAACAACCCCGTTCACACACCGCCTAATGTGCCCCTGGTTTTTATTTCCTCAGGGGGGGACGTTTTCCATATTTTTACACCCCGGCGACCGGCCGGTCCCCCCTGGGGGTCCCACCATCCTTGTTTGCCCCCCACCAAAACCCAAGTTTTTAACCAATTGATTTTACAGGTTTTGTTTCGCAACTTTTTTTTCGCCTGTTTTTTTTCCTTGAGGGTGGGTGCAACTTTCGACCCCTTTCGAGTGTATTGGGACCCCTTTTTTTGGGCCCCCCCCCTCCAAACACCACCCCCCCGCCAAACAAGCTTTGCGGGGCTTCTTTTCGAAGGGTTTTTCCCCTTTTCTTCTTTTTTTTTTTTCCATTTTCCATATAAATTTTGTTTTGTGTGTCATGTGTCTTTTCCTTTTCCCCGGGGGATTCCCCAATTCGAATTGGGAATGTTTCACGCGGTGTCCAAAGGCCCCCAAGGTTTAGTTTGGAAAAGTGGGTTGCGGTGTGGGGGATGTGGTTTGGTTGTCTTTTTTTTGGGTGTTTTATTCCAAAAGTGTGTTCCCACTTCCCCAACATTTCTTCCCCTTTAGGGATAAGGGGTTTTTGTTTTCTCAAGGGATGGGGGAACGGGGGAAGCCCCCCTTTCCGTGTTGGGGGCGGCTTTTTTTTTTTCTCCTTACGCACACAAAAGGGGTTACAAAGGTTAGTAGCTTTCTTTTCTTTTTTTAATGTTTAACCAGCCCAATGGCCGAAAAGCAAAAATGCCACCTTTCCCGGTAAAAAACAAGGGGAAGGTTCGTTTTTTGTTTTCTTTCAGTTTTTTTTTTTTTTTCAAACGTTTTGGTTTTTGCTTTTTTTGTGTTGCGCCCTTCCTTTTTCCCCAAACGTGTGGAAATTTTTTTACAACCTTTTCATGTTCCCCCCTTTTGAAAAAAGCCCCGGTTGGGGAGGGTGTTTTTTTGGGGGTACGCTTTTTCGAAGCGTCACGGAATTAAGGGTGTCTGGGGGGGGGCCTTTTGGATTTTGTTTTTCGGGGATTTCCCTTGCCATTTTTACACGGTGACCCACCTGGGCAAAAAGGGGGGGAAAAATCCGGAAAACAAAACAACCGTTGTTGAACAGTTTTTTTTTTTTCTTTTTTATTCAACACGGTGCCCAACCCCTGTTTGTTGCCGTTGTCCTGTTTTCCCCGGACAAATCTTTGTCACCCAACCAAGGTCCTTTTGGTTTCTTTTTAACCCCCCTTTTTGCACACAACCGTTTTTTTCCCCCTTTGGGGGGTTTTTGCAAAGGCTTTATTCCCCAAACCTCCCAGGTTTTCCAACCGCGGGTCCATGTTTCCCCTTTTTTGGATTCCCCAAAACCCCCCCAAACAACCCGTTTGTTTTGTTACCCCCCCTCCGCCTGTTGGCCCACCCCACGCTTTCCTTTATTTTCTTGGAACCAGCCGCCCAACCGGGTTCCCAAAAGGAAAATTACCCCCGCCCCGGGGGGCCCCCCCACGTTTTTTTTTTTCCCAAATGGGGGACGTTTGTACTTCCATTGGTGGGCCCCCCAGGTTGTGGTCCGGCCCCCAATGTGTTTGGGGGGGTTTTCCATTTTTTGGTGTGTCCAATTTTTTGGGGCGGGCCCCTTTCTTTTTTTCCCCCCCCACCAAAAAAGTTAAAGGTGAGATTTTTTTTTTTAATGGGTGGACCCTTTTTTTATTGTGGTTGTCCCGGTACACCAGTCTTATTTACCCTTCCTTCCTCACCCCTGTTTGCCTGTTGTTTACCCCCTTGTGTTGGGTTGGGACAAACGTGGTTTTTCCAATTGGGGAGCCTTTTTTGTCTCGATAAACCAACACAAAATTGGATTTTGGTTGTTTTACCCTGGGGGAAAAGTAAATTCTTGTACAAGTCCAAATCCACTTTGGGTGGTTGGTTTTTTGGCCCAAGGGGGTTTTTTTTGCCTTGCGTTTTAATGGGGGTGGCCGTGGAACAAATTTTTTTTTTGCTTCCCCCCGCTCCCCTGGGGGGCAGGTGGCTTTTTGTTTCCCGGGGGGGTTTCGCAGGGTTAGTCTTTTTTTGACGTAATTCCCCCAATCAACTTGCTTTTTGTGGGTTTTTTGTTGGAAAACTTGCGGGGGGGTTCTCTTTCGGTTTTTGTTCTTTTGCTTCTTGGGGGGTTCCTTCATTTTCCCCCCCCTCAAAGGTAACAAAAAAACCGTACTTTGCCCCCCCTCCCCCCTTTTTGGCTTGGTCCTTTGGGAGCCGACAAACACACCCCAACCAACCCAAGGAGTTGACCCCCCCAAAGGGGGTTTGTGTTTCTTGGGCCTGTTTACAAAAATGGTTTCCAGGATTTTCTCCCCCTATGCCATTTTTTTCCCCGATTTTTTGGTAAAACCGTACAACCCACTTTCTCTGACCCTTTAACCTTTTTTTCACCCCGTTTTCCCCCCCCTTTTCACGGGGCGGGAGGGGGGGGGTAAGGAAGGGTGGTGCTTTTCCCCTTTTGCTTTCTTTGAGGTTGGGACATTTTTTTTTTTTTTTTTTGACCGGTTTTTTCCCTTCTTTGTGTTTTTTTTTTTTCGGTCGTTTGTTTTTTTTTTGTTGTTTTTCGGTTCTTGGACAAGAGGGACACTTCCTTTTTGGCCCACACCCCCCCGGCGGGCTTTTCCGTCACACCGGGCCTCTTTTTTTTATTTCTTTTTTTTTTGGTGGCGTTTTCCGTGGGGTTTTTTTTCAACAGTCTTGGACCAATTTCACTTTTTGAATTCCCTCCCTCCCCGCCACTCTTCACAAAAAACCCACCCGGTTGGGGTTGAATGTGTGGTTGGCCAGGTTCCCCCAACAGTTTCCCTGGTTAACCCGCCCCCCAAGATTTTTTTTTTTGAGGGGCGCTTTTTTTTTTTTCCGGGTGGGTCAAACTTTCTCCAAAAATCCGGCCCCCCACTTTTGGGGGTTGGGTGTGGGGGGGAAAAAACGGGTGGTTTGGTGAAGGGATTTTCACCACCTGACTTTGTTTACCCAATTCATCCTTGGGGTCCCGCCCTTTTCACTTAAAACGTTCTTCCGTTTTGTGGGTTTTCCTCTTTGGTTGGGGTAGCTGACCCCCAATGTAATGGGACCCAGGGGTTGGTGCAACCAAAACTCTTTCTTCCATTTTCGCCCTGAGGGGTGACAGGGGTTTTTTTTGGTTGTCCGGAAAACTTGTTGTTTGTTTCTCCCCTTTCTTTTGGGAGTTTCTGTAGGCCAAAAAAAAGGCTTTCTTTTTTTTTACCACCCCAGGGGTGGGGGGGTTTTTTTCAAATGGGGGTTTTCTTACGCGGTTTGGGTTTCCTTTTCCGGGGTCTTCGCACTTTTTTTTTTCTGGTTTGGGGTGTCTTTTCTTGAAAAAGGGCCCACTGTTTTTCCCCTCTCCCTTCCCCCCCCAAATTTTGATGGTTCTTTGCTTTTTTTGGGCACCCAGGGGGGGGTTTTTGGTTGGCGGGGGGCCACCCCGCTTTTTGGTTCCTTCCCAAAAACCAACCCCCTTTTTTGTCACCCCAGGGGGAACCCCGGGGCCGTTTTAGCCGGTTTTTTGTGGGTACTATTAGTTTTTCCCTTCTTTCCGTTTTTTTTTTTCCCAGGTTAATGGAAGGGACCAGCAACCCCCCCCTTGACTTTGGGCTCCGTCCTTAGGGGTTCCAAAAGGTTGGGTGTGGGTTTTTTTTTTTTGAAAAAGAAACATTCTTTTTTTTTCGGCGGGGTTTTTTTGCGTTTTTTTTTTTTTTTGGGCTTGGCGGCAAAACCGTTTTTTTTTTCCCCTTTAACCTGGTTTTTTCCCTTTGTTGGATTCCGTTTCCCTCCCTCGTTTGTTTTTGGGCTTTTTAAACTAAGCCAAATTTTCGGGCTTTTTGGGCCCGGGGGTTGGTTGGTTCCCAACCGGTTAGCCATTGCTTTTGGGTAATCGACTCTTGGAACCAACCAAAACCCCAACACGGTTGGCACATTTTCCCCCCTTTTTCCTGGGTCCCAGGTTTTCCGGCTTTTAACCGGGTTTGGCCTTTTTTTTTTTGCGGGACATTTTTTCCTTTGCCCGTTTTCCTTCCGGGTTTGTTTTGGCCCCATCCCTTTTTTGTCGGTAAAAACAAAAGAAAAAACCCATGTGGGGCAACGGTTTTTTTCATTTGTTTTTTAAAAAATGTTTTTTTTTTTTGCACGGGTTTTTTTTTTTTTTTTTTCTTTGCAATTTGTCTTTTTCCACACCCCTTTTTTTTCTTGGGTCTTGGGTTGGGGAGGTTTGGGACGGTCTGGGGTTTTTTTCTTCCCCGGGTGTGCCCCCCCTTCTTGTCTTTTCCATGTTTCTTCACACTCGTTTTTTTTGACACAAACTCTTTTTTGGTTTTTTTCGTTGTTCCAACACCCAGTTTTTGCACCCCCACCCCCTTTGGAGTTTCGATTTTTTATTTTGGACGGCTTCTTGAAGTATGGTTTTTCCACTTCTTTTTTCCAAACGGTTGGCACGGTTTTTGCGTTGGGCCAACTTTTTACGTTGGTGAAATTTTATGGGGGGGTGAGGTTTTTGGCCCCCGCCCAGGGCTTGGGGGGGTCCACGTTTTGGCCCCGGGGGCATTTTTCCCCAAGGTTTTTGTTGTTTGTTTCCCTACCAACCAACACAAACCCCCGGACCGAGGAATTGTTCCCCCCTGGGGTTTCTTTGGTCGAAACCAAAAAAAATTTTTTTTCACCCCCCCCTAACCCCCCCCCACAACCCCTTCCCCCATCAACCTTGGGACCGCCCCCTGCCAGGACACCCCTCCCTTTTACCCAACTTGGGCTGGGGGACGGTTATTGTTCCCATTTATCCCCTTCATGTTTTTCTTTTTTGGTTACCTTTGGTCCCCCCCCCCCCCCTATTTGGTTCATTTCGGGGGGGGAAACCCCCCAAAACACCTTTTTGGACGGTGGGGGAACTAAGGAGGTTTTTCGGTTTTGTCCAAACATTCCCGCCTTTTGTCTTCCCGGGACGTGATTAAGTCCATTGGTCCTTTGCCTCGACCCCCTTTTCCCCCCTTACCTGTGTTTTGAGCTTCCCAGAAACCCCTTGAAACTTGGTCCCACAACTTCTCCGACTTTCCGTTTTTTTACCCTTTTCGAAAAAACCACCAACCCTGGGGCTGCGTTTTTTTGACCAACCACAACCCCCCCCGTTTACCCAGCTGGGGCTTTTCGCAAGTTTTTTCAAAAAACATGCTTTGTCGGGCCCCCTGGAACAACCACCCAACGTGATTTTTATGGGGGGAAAAATTTGGACTTGGCCCTCTTTTTTTTTCTTTCTTAGTTTGTTCTTTTCCCTAACCCACCCCATTTATGACTTGGTTTTTTGGGTGGGTGCACGTACTGTTCCCATTTGGGGGGGGAACTTTCGTGGCGGGTTAATTCGGGGTTTCCCCTCCCCCACTTTCCCCCCCCCAATTTCCCGGAGGCAAAATTTGGTTTTTTTGTTGGGAGCTTTCCCTGGGCCCCAGGGGTGGTTTCGAACAAGTGCCTTTTTCCCAACATTGCCCCACCCCTCGCATTTTGCCCTCCCTGACACCCTAACTTTTTTCCCCGTGTACCCCTTTTTTCCCACTCCGGGTTATTTTTGGTTGAATCGTTTGTTTGGCTTTGGGTCCTTTTGTTTTTTTTGTCCCGGCCTTGGCACTTTTTTGGTTAATGTCCTTCCGTTCCCCTCCCCCCGGTTGCCGGGTTGAAACCAAACCCCCCTGGGTTGATTTTTTTCCCTTTTTTTTTGGTCACCCCGTGCTTTCAGTTTTGGACTTGGGGATTAACCCTTTCTTTTTTTTGTTCGGTTTATCGGGCTTTTCCTGGTTTTTTTTGACTTTTTTGTATTTCATTCTTGTGTTTTCTTTGGGATGGAGAGGTTCTCCGGTGGGGGGGGGGGGCTTTGGTAAACCCTTGTTGGCGGCCGTTTTTTTTCCAAAAAAAAAAAAAACCTTTCACAAAGTTTTTAACCCCAGAGTCTTGTGGGTCTTTTTCGGTCTGGTCAACAAGGTTTATTTTTCGTCAAGCACCCCCTTTTCCCCAATTGACGTTTTTTAATAAGTGGGCGGGTGCCCCCCCCCCATGGGTCCTTTCCAAGTCGGGTGAATGGAACGGGTCCCCTTTTTCGGTCCCAGTCCTTTTCCCAGGGGGGGGACGGGTGTGGGGCTTCTTGAAGTGCCAAACGAAGAGCGCCCCCGCCGGGTCACCAACAACCCCTCCACCTGGCCCTGGTGGCGAGTTTGGTGCCGTGCTTGTGGGGGTTTTGGTGACTGTTAAAACCCATGTGGACATGGGGACCCCCCACAGTGGGTGGTTTTTCTTGTTCTTCCCTTCCCCGGGGCCGTAGTTTTCCGCCGGGGGCTGCTTCCTCCCTTTCTCCGCACACCATTTTTTTTCTTTTTGGGTAAAGTTAAACGGGGTGGGGGGGCGGGGCACTTTTGTCCGTTTTTTACCTTTTTGGAAGTGGGCACGGTCCAACCCCCTTTTGGCCGGCATCCCAAATCTCCCCCCCGTGCCCCAAACATGGGCGTTGTTTGGGCCCCCCAACTCCCGAAGGGTCCTGGGTTGATAAACCCTTCCCCCCCCCCCCCCCCCCCCCCCCCCCCCCCCCCCCCCCCCCCCCCCCCCCCCCCCCCTTCTTTTTTGATCCCCAATTTTTTTTCCTGTATTTGCTGTTTGGTTTTTTGCTCCCCCCCCCCCCGTTTATTTCACCTGAAACCCCGGTTTTTTTTTTTGGTATGGTGAGTGTCGTGGCACTCCATCAGGAAAAAGATTTTAGGGGGTGGACGGGGACGGGAAACCACCCAAACCCAACAACCAGACTAACAACCCCACACCCCAAACACCCCCCCCACTAAACACACCCCCCCCCCCCCCCCCAACACCCCAACCCACCCCCCCAAAATTGTCTTTAAGTCTCTTTTCGGTTTTTCTCCACACCTTTCGTTTTTCATTGGGTTTCCGGGGCGCTTATTTTTATTTTTTTTAGTAGGAACCCTTTTTTTTTCCTCGATCTCTTGTTTACCCAATTATTTTTTGCCCACAAAACAACATTCCTTTGGACCCCCGGGGAGGTTTAATTCTGGGTTGTTTTTTTTTGTGTGTTCCTTTTGTGGCCCCCCAGCAATTCTTTTTTATTGGTTGCCCCTTTTCGTTGGGGGGCGGTGGGTTTCCCAATTTTTTTTTTTTTACGTTCCCCCCTTTTTAATCCCGGTTTTCACTTTTTCCCCGGGCAATTTGTAAATTAGGATGTCCCGACTCCGGCCATTTCCCCGGGAGGTTTGCCCTTCACCTTTTGCTTTAGGTTCCACCCCAAAACCTTTCTGGTTATGGGTTCTTTCGGGTTCTTTTTTTTGCAAACGTCTTTTTTCTTTTTGGCCCTTCTGACGGGTGGGCGACTGCCCCCGATTTTTCCCCCGGGGGTCCCGGTTTTCTTGGGTGTGCCCCCCCCAAAAAAAAAGGGAACTTTTTTTTCCCGGACCTTTTTTTTCCGTTCGGGACCCTGGCCTGTTTGTTTTTTACATGTGACCTTATCTTTGGAGTTTTTGTTCCGTGCTACCTTTCCACGGTCGTTTTAAAAAACCCCACACCCACCTTTTCCCTCCATTTTCGGGCTTTTTTCACCCCTTTTTTTCCAGCCTCCTTTTCACCCCATCTGTTTTTAATCGGCAGGTCCCACCCCCGGTTGTTGCGTGGTGGCCATTGCCCAATTTTTTTTCAGAGAATTTTGGGGCCCCTCCCACCTCTTCGCCCGCCCTTTCCCCCCCCCCATCCGGTTTGGGTCAAAACCAAGCCGGGGACTCAACCCCCACATTTTCCCCCGTTTTGGGACCTTTCTATTGCCCGTTTCTTTTATCCATACGGTGGGGGAACAGTGCCCTTTTTCCAAAACCCAACTCCAAAGGGGTTGTTTGCCCCCCTCCCCCGGGACAACGTTCAACGTTGGGGTGGAGGGTCCCCCTTTTTTGAGGCTACTTCCCTTTTTGGGTTTGGGTTTTCCCTTCCGGCCACCTTTGGGTCTTAAGCTTCTTCTTAGACTTTTTTTTTTTTTTGGCACAAAAAATTTTTTTCGGGGTTCCAGCGTAACATTTTGGTTCCCCTTGTTCCCCCGGGTGCTTAAAAGCTCCAGGTTCCGAAAGTTCCACCCAGTTCCGGGCCTTTTTCCTTTTTTCACGGCCATTTTCCGTACAACACCCCCCCGTTTGGGGGACATGGGGAAGGGTGGCCCGGACCCCCCACAAAATGGTTTAACATCAAAGTTTTCTTTCCCCTTTTTATCTTTTCCTTCCCCCCCCTCCGTTTGTTTTTTTCTTGGGTTTGCTTTGAGTTTTTTTTTTTTTTTTTTTTTTTTTTTTCCCCCAGGGTTTGTCCTACCAGGTATGGTTGGGTCCCCCTTTTCCAATTCTTGTTCCCATCCGGTGGTCCAACTGGCGGGGGGCACTGGTTTTTTCGGAACCAAAGTGGTTTTCCCTGTAACCCTTTTCCCTTCCACCGCCCGTTTCCCTTCCATTGACAGTTATTGGATTAGGGCTAGTTCCCCCTTTTTTGGAAAAAATAACCTTTCCCTGACGCCTTCTTTTTGCCGGTTGATTTTTTTTTTCGGGTTGAGTGCTGGTCTTTTTTTTGGCTCTGGGCGGACAAGGTACCAGCTGGGGCCCCGTGAGTTTTTTCCCCTGGTGTGCTGTGATTTTTTTGGGGTTCCATTGTTGTGCTGGGGCTCTTGGGTTTTCCAAAAATAAGTTTTTCGGGGCAGATGCTAGCAATTTCCGAAAACAACCCCCGGGGGGAACTTGGGGTGAGTGTCCGGGGGTTGGCCTTTTAGTTGTGTTTTTCCGGATGGGACGTTTTTTTTCGAAATTTCGGTGCCCGGGGGGGTTTTTTCCAACAACAAAAAGGTTTGCTTGATGAAGTTCTTGCCAAAAAACAACTTGGTCTGCCCCCCCCTGCTCCAAACCTTCCATGCTTTCCCCACCATTGTCCGATAAAAACCCCCAAAAAAAAAAACCAAGGGTTATTGTTCTTTTTTACGGGGGTTGACCCTCCCCTGCGGGTCCCTATCCCGGAGTCCCAAGTCTTGATTTTTTGCTTTCACGTTTTCCTCTTTGGGGATTGGGCCACATTTGAGGGGTCCCCTCTTCTTCCACTTTTCTACCCCCTGTTTCCCCCCAACAAAAGGGCTTTGATGCCAACTTTTTTTTACTTTTTTCTATTTTTCCCCCCCTTGTGTGGTCTTTTCCCAGTTTTGGGCTTTTTTTTGGGTGGGCAACCAGGGGGGGGAGTTTTTTTTTCTTTTCTTTTCTCTTTTTTGGAGTTCTTTTTTTTGTTCAGGTCCTTTTTGCTTTTGGGCCCTCCCCCCCCCCCCCCCCCCCCTTTCCCCATTATCCCAGGCCCCCGGGTTTTTTGGCCCAAAAATTTGGTTGAATTCGGGTTTTGGCTTTTTTTAACGGGGGGACTGAGAGTTTTGGACGTTTTCTCCCGCCCGGTTACGGGGTATCTGCGGAAACCACTTTGGGGGCGGGTGGTCACCCCCCCCACGGCCGGTTGATTGGGTTTAAGTTTCCTGGTTGCCACGTTTCCTTCCCCCCAACTTCCGTTTTCCCAACAACTTTCGGTAGGTTTTTTTTCAAAGCCCCCTCGCCTTCTTCCGGACATACGCCCAACGGGTTGGGGTTCCTTTCTTTTTCGGTTTTTTCAGATTTCCAAACTTTGCGGAAACACCCCCCTCGGGGGCACCAACTTGTCACACTGATCGTTGCGCCCCTTTTCCCGGCGGGTCTGGTTGAGGGTTGACACTCCCGGCATCCCCAAGGTGTGTGTGTGGGTGCGCTTTGCCACCCAACCCCCCACAAAGCCTTTTTGGGTAAATCCGGGGCCCCGCGGGATCTTTGGGGTGTGGTTTTTGTTTTTTTTTGTTTGGGGGACCCCTCGGGTTGGTTTAGCCCTTTCTTCGGGGTTTGTGCCCGAAGGGCGCCAAATAGGGGTTCTCATCTTTTTTGATTTTGTGGGGGGGCCCAAAATGGTTGGGGGACTGGGTTTGCGGGGACCCAAAAAGACTTTTGATTTCTGTTGGGGGTTTTCCCCTTTTACATGGGTCTCCCCCTCCCCAAAATTTACCCCTTCCACCGTACCAAACAAGCGTTTTTTTTGGTACTTTTGAAAGGGGCTCCCCCTGGGGGGGATGTTTTTTGGTTTTTGCCTTTGATGCACTTTTTTGGACTACCCCTATTTTCCCCCCCTTTTGCCAGTTCCCCCAGATTTTTTTTCTGATGACCACCCCCCTTTTCCCTTTTTTTTCAAGTTTGACACCCAACCTCCCCCCCTTTTCGTCCTTTTTCCGTTTTTTGTTGGTACGGTGGGGGTTTTTTTGGGAAGTTACTGGGCCGCTTTTTTTTCCCAGCCCCCGGGTTTTTTTCCAACCCATCGTCCCACAAAGGGTCCCTTGGAATTGGACGATTAACCGTTTTCGGGGGGGTGTTTTTTTTCAAACGGAATTGGGAGGTGGGGTTGCCCCTGGGTTTTTTTTGTTTTGGAAACCGGATGTCCCAGGGGTCCTTTTCAACGGGACCACCACCGGGGCCCCAACTTTTAACAACAAATTTGTCCTTACACGTGTGGGGCCCCAAGGTTTTTTTCGGGACCTGTGGACAAAAAGGGGGGAACACCCGTGGTCGTTGTTGGTTCCGCGTTTTTTTTGAAGTCCCTGAAACAGCCTTTGTTTTTTCCACACCCCGGGCCGCCCAAGGTGGGTTGGGCGGCTTCATCCCCCAAAAACCTTTCTCCCCCACCAAAGAGTTGCTCAACCCGTCCCGTGGTTAAATTTTTTTTTTCTCCACCGTGGGGGTCCCACTTTCCTGCAGTTTTTTCCGGACGTCTTTGGGGGCCAAATTCCCTTGAGTTTTTTGTGGAAAGCTCCATTTCCACCCCCGGGTTCACCAAAAACCCTTTAACCTTTAATGTTCCAATTTTGCCACACCCAAATTTTGAATATGTTAATTTTTTTTTCAGGGTGTGGTTGTTTTTTTCAAGGGGTTTTTTGGGGCTTGGGGTTCCCTTTGGACCGGTTGTTTTTCCCATTCCTTTTGGGGGAATTTGTCCGGCCTTTCTTTCAAAAAGGTTAACCACCCGCTGCACCGGTTGTGTTTTATTTTCTTTGAGGCCCTCATTTTCATTCCACCTTTCCTCCTTTTCCCTTTCCCTTTGGGCAGTTACGTTTTAATTGGTTGAGGGGATTTTTTGGATTAACCACCTCAAATCTTGGCGGCGGGGGTTTTTATTTTCCCGGGGCCGTTTCGGGTTCTTTGTTTCCCCAAGGGGTCCATTCCCATTTTCACCCTTTGTTGGTGGTTTGTTTGTCTGTTGGGGTTTCCAGGAACCCCTCGGGCCTTTTCTTTGGACAACTTCCCCTGGGGCCAGGCTCAAGCGTTTTGGTTGGGGGGGCCACCCCTTTTGTGTTTTTTTAACCAAATTGGTTCCCCCTTCAACCTTTCTCACTTGGTTTACTTGTGCAAATAAATGTGAACAGGTTTGGGTTCAAACTTTCCCCCAGGTTTGTTGGGGGGGTTTTTTTTTCAAGGGGTTTTTTTTGAGGGCCTGTTTTTTTTTTCCATCCCCTCTTTCCCACTACAACCATTTAAAAAACCCCCCCTCTTTAAAGCCCTGGCCCTTTTTCCACCGGTTTGGTCGGTGTGGGACTTTTTTTTGTCCCCAACAACAAAAACCTCAGTCACAACCAGAAAGAGACCTCTCCCCTTTCTATTCGCCCCCCCAGTGTTTTTTTCCCCACCCGGTGACCCCCGGGGAAAACTTAACACGTTGTGGGAAATCCTTCCTTTCTCCCACCCCTTGCTAACGTCAAAGGTTTTTAATGGTCGTGGGCTGTTGGTGGGTTTTTCTTCTTTTTTTTTTCTGTGCTTTTCCCCCCCTTTTTGGGCCTGTTGGTGTTGTTCGGAATCTTTTGTTTTTTGACTGCTTCCTGGGGGGGTTCCACAGGGGGCCGGGGGGCCGTTTTTCCCGGTTTTTGGTCGGTTCCCCCAACCCCGGGCGGGGCACCCGGTGGTTCTCCTTGCCAACCACTTTGTGCTTGTTTTTTTCCCCCCCTTCGTTAACAACCTGTCTTTTTTTGGTGGGGGAACTTTGGTGTGGTTTTGCCCTCCCGTGTGGTGTGTCCCCTATCCCGCCCCCAACTTTTTTTTCCCCAAAACTTCACCTCCTCCAAAACTTCCCTTGAATTTTTCGGGAAAGTGGGGGGGGGGGGCCCTTTTTTCCCCCTTTGGGTTTTTTTGTCTAAAACCAAGTGGTTTTCCCTTCAAGTGGATTTTCTTTCTTCAGTCCCCTTTCCTGGTGCTCCGCCCGGACTACCCGCCGTGCCACCCCCCTTTGGAAAAAGTGGTTTTTTTGCCGTTTTCCCACGGGTTCGTGGAAAAAACATTTTCCCCCGTTACTATTTTGACTTTACCCTTTTAAACAAAACCCCCCAAAAAACAACGTTTTTGGCATTGCTTTTTTTTCTTGTTTGTTTTGTTTGGACGTTCCTCCAGGTTTCCCGGTTTTCAAAACACCCCCTTTGGGGAATTTTTTGATTCCACCCAAAAAACTCTCTTTCCTGGACCGTTTGCCCCCTTCTGTCTTTTTTTCAACTGGGTTTTTTTTTTTGGGCCCGCCCCCGTGTGGGGGGGACATTTTCTTCTTTTTTGGTTTTGCCTTTGGAGGGGGGAACCCACCATTGCTTTTTTTTTGGGGGGGTGGGGGGGGTGTTTTGGTTCCACAGTCGTGTTTCGTTTTGGCACCGGCTTTTTTGACCGGTTCCCGGACATTCCTGGGGGGAAATTTCTCTTTTTCGGCCACCTGGGGGAACCTGTTGTTTTTTTCTTTTTTGACACCAGAAAATTTTGGGGGTTTTTTGGTTGGCGGTTTTGGCTTTCAAAAAAAAAAAAAAGCTTTCCTTACCACACCCCCCCCAATTGTTCCCCCCCAGGCCCGTGTTGCCTCATTGCGGGAGCTTCCTCTTTTTTTTTTTTTTATTCTTTCTGCTCAGTGAATTCTTTCCGTTGGTTGTTTTTTTTTCTCTGTAGGGCCCCCCCCCCGGGGACCCTTTCCTGCCGGTTCCGTTTCCCCCCTTTTTTTTTTTCAACTTTTTTTTCCCAGGCCTTTTGCTTGGATCGTCAGGGGGAAACCCCCCAAAACAACCCCTTGGAAGATTAATTGGGGATGTTTGTGGGTTGCCTTGGGGCCCCCTTTGTTCCCCTTTGTCCTTCCCCCCCTTTTTAATTTTTTCCACCCCAACCCCCCCCGGACGTTTGGGGGGGGTTGGGCCAACACTTCCCACGTTTGTTCCGGGGAACTTAGTTTTCCATTGTTTTTTAAACCAATTCGCTTTCTTGTGTTGGTGCCTGCCGGTTTTTACGGTTTTTGTTTTCCTCTGGTTTCGGTTTGTTTAAACCTTTTTCCCTTTCGGCCGGGGGCCCGTTGCGGAACCTTTCCCCGGACGTTTTTTTTTTTTTGCAGGACCCGGTTCTGTGCACCTTTCCGTCTCCCCCTTTCGGCCCCCAAACCAACCCCCAACCCCCCAAAACATCCACCCCCAAATTGTTCCGGGTTTTCAAAAACCGGTTTCTTGTTCAACCCCCCTTTCCCCAATTTTTCCAACCGGGCACTTGGAACTGGCTTTCCCCCCAGACGGGGGTGTTTCTTTCCCCTCCACACCCCCTTTTTTTTTTTTTTTTTATCTTTCCCCGTTTGGGGTCTTTTGGGCGGATTCCCAAGTTCAAAAGCCCGACATCCCTTTCTGTGAAAAACCCCCCTTTTGGTTTTCCTCCCTGCAAAAAACCAGGGACCCCCAAGGGGCCGGGTTTTTTTTCTCTTGAGCTTGGGACTTTTTTTTTCTTAAATTTTGGTCCCCGTTTCTTCCAATTTTACCCCCACAGTGGGGGCTCCCGTACGGGTCCCCCTTTTAATGGGGATGTGGCCGGTGGGCCCCCACCTTGGAACAACCTTTTACGGTTGGGTACCGGGGGTTCGCTTTTGTTTCCGGTTTGGGCCCTTTTTTAACCCCCCCTTTTGGACCCAACGGGGCCCCTTTTCCGTTGGGCTCGCTTTCCCCAAAAAAACCCTTTCCCCAACTTAAAAACAGAACGTCAAGGGGGCCCCCTGTTTTTTCCGCCCCCTTTTGGAAACGTTGCTTTTTTTTTTTGTGGAATTATTTTGGGCTCCCCCCTTTGTTGTGGGTTAGGTTGGAAAATTGTTTTTGTTGGACCGTTTTGGCCCAGTCCCTGATCGACGTTTTAACTCCTTTTTTTTTTCGGAAACTTGTAATTTCCAGGGCTGGGGGCGACTGACCCCTTTTTTATTTGGGGGTTTTGTTGGTTCCCCGGCCCAGCACCTTTTTTTTGGGGCGTTGCCGTTGTTTTTTTTAAGTTTACCTTTTTTTTTTGTGCCTTTTTTGACGTACTTTTTCAACTCCTTCCTGTTGGGGGGGGGCCCCCTTTTTTTGGATTGGCCAAGTTGGGCCTTCACAACCCCCCCACCCCAACCCCGAAACCCCCGTAGTTCTTTCTTTTTCGTTTTACCAGTGGGGGGGTTTCATTGTTTTTTCCACCCCCGGTAAAACGATTTTCCCGTTCTGGGGTCCCTGTGGGCAACCTTTTGTGAAACTTTGTGTGCGGAACCACCACCCCAAAATTTTTTTGTGAAAAACCGTCCTTTTGAGCGGGATTTTCTTTCTTTTTACCTTTGGTACATCTCTTCTTATTTGGGGGGGGGACTCGGCCTTTTTGTCACTTAGGGGTCCGAGGGGAATCCCTGTTTCCCCCCCCTTTCGGCATTACAAACAACGTTTACCCCATCTTTTGGGGTTGACTTTGTACGGTTTGAACCCTTAGGGATTCTCCCAACCAACTTGGGACAAATCTTGGAACACACCCCAAAGTTCCGCAATTGGGAAAGGGCATCTTTGGCCCCCCCTCCCTTTTCTTCAACAGTAAAATTCCCTCGGACGGGATTGGACCAAACAACTTTTTTTACAGTTGGGCATTTGTCTTTTGTGTACCCGTTTTGGGAACTAGTCGGTGGATTTCTGACTCGGGGGTTCCGGGGGGGCAAAGGGATTGTGTTCCCCAAAAAAACACCCCCCAGTACAGTGGTTTTATTTTTTTTTCCGGAAACTCCCCCTTATTGGTGGGGGGGCTTGGGGACTTTTTTATTTTCTTTTGGTATTTGTTCTTTATGGATTGGTTTCCTTTTTTGCAAGTTTGGGGGGTGGGGTGGGACAGTTTTTCTTTTTACCCTTTGGGCAGGTATTTTCTGACGGGGGGCGGTGCCCGGGTTGGTGTCTTGAGAAGGACCAAACAAAATTGTCCCCCCCACCCCGGGTGTCTTTCTGAGTTTGGTTTTTGTATTTTTCAACGGAACTGTTTCTTTCTCCCGGAAAAGCACCCTTTGGGGGGGGGTGCTTTCCGATTCCAACAGTTTCCAGGCCCCTCACGGGCCGGTTTTTTTCGGTAGAAACCGTGGACTTCTGGGGGGTCCTGGAAAGGCGTGTTTCCCAAAAACCTACTTTTTTTCGGCTAAACCCACCCAAGACAAAAACACTGCGTGGGGGCATGTCAGTTGAACCCGTCATTTTTCAATTTTTTGGGTTTTTACGTGTTTTACCAAGTTTCCCTACTGGCAACCCCAATGCTCCAGGGGGCACCCGTTTTCCCCGAATTTACATCCCATACCTTCCCACCCTATTACTCACCCTAACCCTTCTCCCCCCTCCCTCCCACCATCACATTACTCACATTCCCACCCACACCCCTCCCCCTACTTGTATCAACAACCCTCTGGGGACCTAACTACACCCTACACCCAGCCCCTACTTTTTCGTCCACTCCCGCCTTTCAGCCCCACGCCATCCTCCAACCCACACCCCCCCCCCCCCCCCCCCCGTTAATCCATACTACCCACCTAATGCTAAACCACTCCAACAAACAACAACTACCCTCTTTTGGTCTTTCGAGCAGTCAACCCCTATCTGCCATAGGCGTTTTTCAAAATCCCAAACTCACCCCCCCACTCACATTTCCTTGGGGGGCCCCGTTTCCCCTTGGTCAAAGTTGTTTTTTTTTTTTGTTTCTTTTTTTTCTGGGTTTTTTTTTTTTCCGGACCGTTGCAATTTTTTGTTTTTTCCACTGTTTCTGTTTCCAGAAATCCTCTCAAACCCCCAATTTTTTTCCCCCCCTTTCCATTGGATGGGGGTCCCCACACCGGATGCCCCCCCTTATTTTTTTCAAACCCCCTCGAAAAATTTTTGGGGTTGGAATAACCTTTTTTTTCTTGTTGACTTTCTTTTGATACACCCCCACCGGATTGTTCCAGTGTCCCCCCCACGTGGGGTCTGAATGTGGGGTTTCGTTCCGCGCCAAAAGGATAAACTTGTCTTTTGAGGTGTTTAGGCGCCCCACGGGAGGGATTGTTTTTTCGACTTTTTTCACCCCAGTTGTTCCGGGCCCGTTTGCGCTATGGGGATTTTTTTGGTTTTTTCAGCCCCCCTGTCCTTTTAGTTTACCCTTCCTTTTGCCCCCCCAGGTCTTGGTTCTTTCCCGGGCCCAGTCCTTCTTGGGACAATTTTGGTTCCCGGTTCCCAACCCCTTCAATTTGTGGTTTTCCGGTTTGTAGTTTCCCCCCGGCGGGGCCTGGTTTCCCACAGAAAATGGTTTCCCCCTGGGGGGTGTCCCTTCCCCTTTTTTAAAACCTTTCCTTTTTAGAAAAAACTTCCAATTCGTCCTTTTTCCCCCTGTGAGCTTTCCCGGACTTTTTCCCCTCTTTGGCAACCACCCCTGTTTTTTAACGTAAGGGGCTTTTAGGGCTTTTTGTGGGTGTTTGATTTGTAAAGGGGGCTTTTTCTTTCCAGCCGCTTTTCCCAACCTTCCAGGAGGGGGTTGTTGACCTTTGGCCCCCCCTGGGGGACAAAACGGTTTTTTTCCCCTTTGTGGTCGGCAATTCTTTTTTCGTGAAAAATTGAGGGGGGGCTGGCCTGGGGGGCCTGGGAATTTTTTGGTTCCCTTTAGGAGTCAGGGGGGGAAAGTTTCCCCCCAGAGACAACAAACCCCTTTGAATTCTATAGATTCGGTTTGTGGGGTTGTACGGGTTTCAAGGGGGGTCCTCCTGACCAAACACAGGGAACCTTCTGGTACAACTTTTTCCGGGTGGGCTCCCACCTTTGGATTTTTTTTTCCCCAGCGTGCTTCCCCCCTTTGGTTCGTTGTTTCCCGGCAAGAACCCACCCCCTTCTTTGGGGGCTCATGAAAAAACCCTCTTTTTTTCACCGGTTTTTTCTTTAAACCCTGTGCTCCCCCACTCCAGTCCCCGTTTTCGTTTTTTTCCTTGTCTAAGTCCCGCTTCCTTCTACGGGTTGGGTGAACCCTCCCCCCCCTTTTTCCGCCCAAAAACCAATTCCAAAGGTCCCGGTTTTTGCCCCCTCAGGGGGGGCATTTTTTTGTTTTGGGGCCCGTGTTACCTACCCCCTCCAGGCCGACGGCTTCTTTCTATTAGTTTTCTTCTCCGGGGGGAAAGAAAGGGCTTAATGGGGGGGCCCCCCGGTTTTTTTGCATTCTTTCATTTTCCGTCCTCAAACTCTTTTGTTTCCTTAAAGCTACAAACCCTCTTTTTTTTTTTTCGTTCCCCCCCCCCCCCCCCTCCCCCGATTCTTTTTTTTAGGGGGCGGGGCACGGACACAACCTTTCCGGCACCTTCTTTTTCATACCTCCCTTGTTTGTTTTTTTTTCTCAGAGAGTTTTTTTGGGTGGGGTTTTTTCGGTTTTGCCGTTTTTCAGTTGGGGGTTTTCCCCCCCCCCTTTTTTGTTCAGGAGTTCTGAAAAAATTTTCTTGGAAAAAACGTTCCCTGGGGGGGCGAAAACCACTTTTGAGGGGGTTTTCAGTGAAACACACCCATTTTTTTTTTTTAGGTGTTAAATGCGGGCCGGGGGTTTGAAGTTCCCGTTTTGGTCCTTTTTTTTTTTTTCTTTTTCTTCCTTTTTCAAGACCAACCCATCAACTTTGGATTTCTTTCAGGGCCCCTTTTCTTCACGTAGGGGGCCGAACGGGTTTTGTTCCTGGACCTGGGGGTTTGCGGACCCTTTCCCCTTTTGGTTTGTAGAAAAGTGCATTTCCCCTGGGTTGGGTTTTTGGGGGCGTTGGATTGGGGGGTTTGGTTTTCTTTTTTTGTTTATGTTCACTTGTCCTTCTCAACCCAAGTTTTTTTCTAAAAAATTTCCAAACTGTTTCCCTTGGGGTGGGTTGTTTGTGGTCGCGTTTCGTTTTAGGGGGGAAAAACCACACCCGGTTTCGCCTTTTTCCCCCCCACGGGTGGTGTCGTATTTAGTTCACATCCCCAACCCCTGGTTCTTTTTGGTTTTGTCCCTTTGAACAACCCTCCCCACCACTTGGATCGCACTGTTTGATGCAACCCACAACCCCCCCCCAAAGGGTACCCCCCCTTGTCCCCCCTTTAAAATTAGGGATTCTTTGTGTAGGTTTGTATGGCCCCATCAGGGGGGGAGGTCCTTTTTTTTTTTCTCTGGGGGGGCTTTGGGTGGGATGGCTTTTACTTGGGGAGGTTTTAGGGGGCTTTGGGGGGGTCCCCACTCCTTTCCCATTTTTCTAACCTCCCCCCCCTGTGTGCGGGCCACTTTGCACCTTTTTTTCCGTTTCATTTGTTTTCTCTCTACCGGTTGACTTTTTGGGGGGTTTGTTTTGTTGTTGGGTTTTTCCCCTTGATCCGGGGCTTTTGGGGGAGTTTGTGGTTTTGGCGGGGGGTTTCATTTGGCCCCCCCTTTCACGCCTTTCAACCCTTTTCCCTTCCAGTACCCCGGTAAAAAAAAACAAAACCCCCGTGTTTAAACCGAACCACCAAAGGTTTTTACCTTTTTGATTGGGTACTTTTAGATTGTGTTTTCTCCCCGCCCCCTCCCCAGGGGTCTCGGGGTTAAAAAAACCTTGGGGGCGGACCCTTTTGGTTGGAAGGGGCTTTTTTTTTTGGTGGGGGGTTTTTTTGGCAAAAACCGGGGTTTCCCTCGTGGGGGCCCTGCTCAAAAACCGCACCACCCCCGAGTTTTTTTCCCCCCCAAAACAAAGTTTTTTCCCCAACTTTCCTTCTGTTTTGGGGGTTTTCCTTCCCCCTGGGAAAAAAACTGATTTTTTTCCCTTATCCTTTTGGGCCGGTTTCATGTTTTTTGGCGGTTATTTACTGGACTTTTTGTGGGTACGGGTACCAGACCCCTTTAATTTTCCAATTTTCAGAGTCTCGGGGCCAGCCACCGAATTTGTTTCCAACGAGGTTTTTTCCTAGACTCTTTTTTTTGGTTCTTTCCCGTTTTTTTGGGAAACTCCAACCCCAAGGGTGGCCAGCTTGGGGCCGAGGGCTCTTTATAATTTTCATTTCTTTTTTGGGGTTTTTTTTTCAGGGGGTGTTCCCTTTTTTTTTGCTTTTTTTTTTTACCAACGATTCTCATTTTGTTTTCTTAATTGGTTTGGTGGTTTTTGGGGCGGGCGGTTCCCTTTTTTTGTTCCCTTGTGGTCTTTCTTTTTGGGGCGTGGTTGTTTACCCCTTTAACGACCGTTCAAAAAAAACTTCTTGTACTTCGCCCCACCCACTTTGGTTTTTCACCCCTTTTTGGGGGCCCCCCTGTTGCCAGGGGAAAGTTTTGGGGGGTTTCATTTTGGGAGTTGCTTCTTAGGGAAAGGTAAACTCTATTTTTTTTTTCCGGTGACTACCCCCAGGGTTCCCCAACTTTTTATCTTTTGGCCCCCAACACTTTTCTACATCCAACATTCTTGCCGGTTTGGTGGGGTCTGACCTTTTTGGCTTTTTTTCTGATAAGTCGGGTCAGGGGGTGGTTTTCCACGGTTTTGTGGGCATCCCCCCGTTTTTTCCCCCTTCCTGAGTTTGTCCAAGCGATTGGTCCCCCCGGGGGCACGGCCTTGGGGTTTTTCCTGTTCCCAGGGATTGGGTTGCGGGGGCTTCCTTTTTTTTGGCGTTTTCAAGGCCCCGGGGCGGTTTTGTACCGGGTTTTTTCACACCGTGCCCCAACACCAAACAAAAAGGGTTTTTTTTTCCCAAAAACAACCCTTGCCACGGTTTTCTGGCCGGCCCCCTTTGTCCCCCACAACGGCCCTTTAATTTTTTTTCCCTTTGTCTTGGGTCCCCGAAAAAGTCCCTTCCCCCAACCCCCAAAGGGGGGCCATGCCCCCAACTGCCCCCCCCCTGGCAAAGTTTTAGGGGCTCCACTCCCACACCCCTCATTAAAACCACACTGCCACTTTTCAAAAAACTTTCTCTGGCCCGGTCATTTTCAAAAATTCCTTTTTCGTTGTTTTTCAACCTCCACCGGTTTGGGGGGCCTTTTTCACGGCTTTTCGGGCCAAGGGCAGCCCCCCCAACTCTCGGGGGATGGACCCCGTGTTATAACCCACCACTTTTTTGCACCACCCACTTCACACTTGGAAACCCTTCACATTTCCGTGCGTTTCCCTTGGGTCAAACCACCCCCGTGGCCCCTTGGTTTTTTGGCCAATTGGAACTTTGATTGACCAACTTTGCGGCTTTTTTGGCCCATCCTCTTTTTTTCCCCAGGTGCTTCTGAACCCTTTTCCGCTTCACAAATTTTCCCCCCACCACTTTTTCCTGGCGCCCCCAGGTTTTCCCCCCTTGGGGGGGGGCGGCCTTTTTTTTCTTTTTCCAACGGAAAAAATTTTGGTGTGCGGGGGATACCCCACTGAGCTTTTTTTTGTTGTTTTGGCCCCCTTTCTTTTTTTTGCTGGGTTTTTTCTTTCCAACGGTTCCCATTTTTTCTTTTTTCCCCACTTTTTTTTTTTTTTTCCAAAGGTCTTTTGTGTTTTTGGTCTTTTGTTTTCAGCACGCGAGTTTTGGGACACCTTGGGAAAGTCCTCTCACCTTATGTGGGCAGTTTTTCCCAGCGTGGGGTTGTTTTTTTTGGTACGACCCGGCCCAAAACAAATGGTTTTTTTTGTTTGGCAGGGTGGGGCGTTTTTTGGTTGGTTTGGCAATTTTTTCCACAAGTGGGGTTGTTTTTGCTGGGGGGCCCCGGGCGCCCGGGGGGTTTAACTGTGTTTTTTTTTTTTTTTTCGATTCGGCTTTTCCCCACCCCCGGGCCCCCACCAATGGGAAAAACCAAAGATAAGGTCTCCTTCCCTGCGTGGGGGGTGGGTTTGGGGACCCCCCCCCCCCGGGTTGGATTTTTTAGTGTTTTTATTTTCCCTTTTTTCCGGGCTCCTTTTTTTAAACCCCCAATCCTAAACATTCGGGTTCAACGAACCAACAGTTTTCCCGTCTGTTTTACTCTTTGGCAAAATGTTCTGGCTTTTTTTTTTTTTCCTAATTGCTCAATAGGGTTTTGACTGGCCTTAACAAAAGTTGGCCCGTTTTGGGTTTGGTTTTGGGGGGGGGGCCTTTTTTCCCCTGGGGCTTCACGTTGGGGGGGTTGCAGTTTTTTGAGGGGGGGTTTTTTTTTGAGGTTTTACCCCTGCTTCTTCATTGGTACTTCCCCCCTTTCATGTGTTACAGTCGTTTTGTGGTGGGTCCGGGGAAGGGTATTCCCCCAAAACACCGTTTTGGTGGACCCACGGGGGCGTGCCCAAGGGGTTTACTTTGTTTGGGGTCCCCCCTTTGGCCCCCCCCCCTGGTCCAGAAACCGTTCTTTGGGGAACGGTTTTTTTTTTTCCTTGGGCCGTTTTGGCCAACCCCAAAATTTTCCGTACCACGAATAAACCCCCCCCACTTTTTCCCTGCCCCCTTTTACCCCCCCCCTCCCCAAAGCCCTCAAATGTTTTTTCCGCGACCCAAACAAACCCCCTACAGATTTTTTTTACCACGTGGCTTTTTGGAGGATTTGGGGGTTTGGTTTGGGGGGGGGGGGGGGACTTTGCCAAAGGGGGCTTTTTTTTTTTTTGCAAAATTGGGGGACCCCCCCAAACAGGTGTGGGGGGTGCTACCCTATTTGGCAAATTTTCCTCCCCATTTTGGTTTTGGCCCCTTTTGGGCGTTTTTGGCCTTACACGGTTTTCCCAGCGGAGGTTGGTTTTTGTTTTTTGGTGCTACCTGAAAAACCTTCCCCCCCTTTGGGTTTTCCCAAACCCTCCTGGTTGGCGTTTACACCAGGTCCCTCTTTCCCATTTCCCTCGGGGGACGTCATGGTCTGAAGGTTTTTTCTCACAAAACTTTTGTGTTTGGGGTTGGGACCGGCCCTCCATTTTTGGGGGGAGGGTTCAGCCTTGGTTCGGGATTTTTTTTTGTGACAAACCAATTTTTTTTTTTGGACGGTACACGTGGTTGGTTTGGGGAAGGGTTTTTTTTCCCTGTTTTTCCGGGGCGGTTGGATTTCCCCTGGTTGACATTGGGGGTCCCCCTCGGCAAGTATGTTGGCATGGGAAATTCCATTTCCCCACGTGTCGCGCCGGTTTTTTTCGACCCCCTTGTTTCGGCCCCACCCCGTTCTTTTGGGCTTGGTTTTTTTTGGCCTGGAGTCACCCAATGCTTTTTCCTTAAAAAAAACCCCCCCCCCCCCCATTGGCCAACCGGGTTTTCTTTAAAACGGGTCGTTCGAGTGGGTGAATTACCCCTCGTTTTGGTGTGGTTTTAGTTCAATTGATTTCCCTCCCCCCAAGGGGACTGGGTTCATTTTTTCCCCCCCCCCCCCCCAAAAATTTTTTTTCCGCACAAAACAAGTTCGTTTTCGTTGCCGGTTTTGGTTTTTTTTCGTTCGGGAATTTTGGTGGAAATTTTTTTTTTTCCAAACGGTTTATTCTGCCTGAAGGGGGGCCCCCTTTTTGGAGGGTTGGCCAAATCCCCCGTCCTCCTTTGCCCTCACGCTAAAGTCTCCTTTCCTGTTTTTTTCTTTTCCACCTCCAAGAAAGTTTACCCCCACCAACCAACCCTAATTAGTACGGAGGTAAAGTGTTCCCGGTTCCGGAAGCTGTCCCCCCCCTGGAACTCTTTCGCCCAACTTCCGTTTCGGACTTTCTTACGGGGGGCCCAGCAAACCATTGGTTTTTTTCGTCCTTTCCCCCTTTTTTCCTTTTAAACCAATTTTGTTTCCCAACCGGACCCTTGGGGCTCTCCCCTTGGGTGAGGTGGGTTTTTCCCCCCAACCCGGGTGTTTCTTGGCAGGTGGGGGTTCTTCCTGGGCGCCGGGGGGGGTCTTTTTTTTTTTTTTTTGGCAGGTTGTTGGGGGAAAGGGCCGGGACCGAAAACTGTGGTTTCTTTGCCCCCCCCCACCCCTTTTGAAACATCGTTCTGCCGGGTCTTATTTGGTATTTGGGAATGTTGGTACCCCTGCTCCCTTTGGGCCCAAGGGGGGTACTTTCTCCACAACCCGTCATCACTTTTGTGAGGCCGTTTTGTTAAAAAGTAGTTGTTTTTTTTTTTGGGGTTCCGGTGGTTTTTTCGGCTGTTTTTGGGATGGTTATTTTCCTTTTTTCTTTCCGTCCCCAAAAACCCGACCGGAAGTACGGTAAAAAGGTGTCGTGCCGCCCCCAACCCAACACTGGCTAACCCCCCCCCACTTTTGGCCAACCGTTTGGGAATTGGAAATTGCAAGGGGGCACCCCACCCCCCCCCCCGCGGTTTTTTTCTGGGGATGGGGGCCTGTTTGAGAAATATTTGCTGTCCCGTTAATTTAAACCGGGGTTTTCAATTTTTTTCCGGTGCTGGTTCGTCTCCTTTGTTCGAACGTTAGGTTTCTTATTGGGGACTTGGGAAAAACTTGCCTTTTTTTTTGGACTTTCCCAGTGACCATGCCTTTGGGGCCGGGGTTGGGTTTAATTACTTTTCCTTGGGGAGGGTTGTTTCCGAGTTTTTCGCCACTTTTTCCTTTCTCCCCAATTGGACCAAAACCCTTTTGCCCAACCTTCAAACCCCAAACACCCGGCTGTTCTCGTCTCCCTTTCAAAAATGGTGATTTGCTTGTGAAAAACACCCCCTGGCACTTCTTCTCCTGTGAAAAAGGTGATGTTGGGGCTTGACTTTTTTTGAAACATCCCCACGTTTTGATTTTGGAAACTGGTTTTTCCTAATTTTTCCGTAGGCTTTCGTAGCTTAGGGTTAACTGCACCTGGGGGTTGGTTGAACTTGGTTCCCCTTGTCTTCTGTTCTTTGGTTTGACCCTTTACTTTGCAACCCCTTTTTTCCGCCCTTACAAACCGTTTTTCCAAAGCCTTTTTTTTGAAAAATTTGTTTTGGCTTTTTTTTTCTCATTCCCCCCCCAAGGGGGGTCTCTCAAAACCCAACCAACAGGCAAAAAAACTTTTTCTTTTGCCCCAGTTTTTTGTCATTCCCCATTTGCCTCTTTGTTCCCCCTTTTTCCACACGTTTCTTTCTTTCCCACTTTTCACTTTTCCCTTTTTTTGGGTTGTCCCAGTTTTTTCCGTTGGGTTGAATTGCTTGTAACACCTGGGGGTTCCTTTTTGACATTCTCCCTGCTGTGGTTTGTTGTTAGCATTTTTGCATGATGCCTTGTTAAAACAAACTTGCCACCCCCCCCCACGGGTTTTTTTCTTTTTTTACCTTTCATGAGTGCCCAAAAAAAATTTGTGGCTTGGTTTCCTTTTATTTATTTTGGGGTCTTGTATTTTTCCCGGCTCTCTGCTTTTGGGAATGGGGCTTTGTTTCCTGTTTTCTTTTCCCTGGGATTTTTTCCGGGGTAAGTGGTGTTTCCACCTTGTCCCGGTGGGTTCCTTCAAAAACAACAACGTTGGAAAAGGTGCCTTGGCGTTTTGGCGTTTTTTTTAGCTGGTAAGAGGGTTTGACACCCAGTTTTTTCACCCGCACACTCCGGCCCCCCCTCAAAGGGGGCAAGCTCAAGTCACCTGGTTACCCACTTTTTTCCCCCTGGGGGGCTGCGGGAATTCGACCCCACAGAGGGGCCTTGGAAGGGAGCTGCAACAGATTTTCACATTGCACCCCCCTTTCCCCCCCTGTTGGTTTTTCCTGGTTTTTTTGTCCAAAAGGGTTCACGTTTGTTGGACACAACCCCGGGAACCTTTTTTTTTGGTGGTGACTCGTTTTCCCAGTTCCGGTGGATTCGAGGCCATCCCTCAACAATTTTTGGCTGTTCTTTTCCGCGTACCCCCCCTGGGTGCACGGCGGCTGGGCGGCTGTTTGGTACGGTTTCTGGCCCCCCTTGCTACTTTTTTTTTTGTGTTGTGCAACCCGCCCCAGTTTTTTCCCCTGTCCGGGATCATTTTTTCCGGTACTTCTTCTTGTTGGTGGGCCCCTTTTGTTTTTCGCCGGGCCTTCTTTCCCCCCTTCGTTGGTCATTGAAGGGCTTGTCTGGGGGCCCCTTTTCTTGGCACCTTATGTTTGATGTGTTCCCCAAAAAGGTCTGATTTTTTTGTTTTTTGCCCAACTACACACAAAAGCGTCCCCCTTTTCTTCGGGTGGCCCCCCGGCCCCCACGTGCAGATTTTTTTGGTTGTCGGCAAGTACTGGGCTTGGTTGTTGATAATTTTTTTTAAAAGAGGGTTTGTTATTTTTTTCTCTCCCTTTTTTTTTTTCTCGTGTTGCATTTCGTGGTCAAAAATTGGCCTTACCCCCCACTCCTTTGTCCCAAAAAGTTTTTGCGCGGTCTTTCGGGGGCAGGGGTCGGGGTTTTTTGGTTATGCCCCGTTGATTTGGTGGTCTTTTTTTTTAACGTGGGGGGGGGATTTTCCCCCCCTTCCCTTTTCTGGTGAATTGTTGTTTTTCCCAGCCTCCCCCCAGAGGGGGGCTGAATTGGTTTTTCATGCTCCCCTTCCTTGGGGAGGTTTATTTCCCGCAGGGTTTTTTCCCTCCACCCGCAAGCTTTTAAAAAACAAAAACCCTTTTTTCTGGATTTTCGTTCGTTTTTTTTTCGTTTCCCCCCCCCCCCCTTGATGGGGGCCTGATGTGGTATTCCCCCGTCAAGCCGGTCCTACCGTTGATTCGGTTTTCTTGGTGGGGCGTTTTAAGGAAACAACCCAAACCTTAACCACCCACAGGGTTTTTTCTTTTCCTTCCACTTTTTTTTTTTCGTTTTCCGTTGTCCGACCAGGGACTTTTGGAAGAACCCTGGCCCACCCTTCACTTTCGGGGGGCAAATTTTCGAATGGTTCCCCCCAAATTTTCTCCCCCCCCACCCCCCCGTTGCATCTCTTTAGAATCTTTTCTTTTTTTTCCAGTCTTTCCCCTGGAACCGGTTTTACCTCACATTACTTCTTGTTAAACATTTTTCTTCCTTTTTCCCCTTTGTTGGCCCTTTGCTCAAATGGCAGGGCCTTTTTTTTCAGGGGCCACTACCACAAGTTGGACCCTTTTTCTTTAAAACCCCCCTTTTCGTGCCCCTCCCTTTGTTTCAAAGAGACCCGGCCACCTCCCCAATACCAAGTTTTTCCCGTTTTGTTGTCATTTTTAAGCCGGGGGTTGGGTTCAAGAGTCTTTGCCCAGTTCACGAAAACCTGCCCCGCCAAAACCCCCTCCCTTGGTATTTTGGCGACCAAGTCTTTTTTTTTTCTTGGGGAGAGGGTTTTTTTTCCACCGGGTGGAACCTTTTGTACCTACGGGGCCCCCGTTTTCTTTCGCTCCAGTTTTCATTGCTTTTCGAGGGGTGGGACAAAAAAACCCAACCGGGCCCCCTTCCCCCCAAACGGTACTTCAGTTCCCGTTTGTGGGAAGGTGTTAAACTACTCCACTTTTTCCAGCTGGGGTACAGGGTTTTTCCCTGGGATGTTACAATTTTCGCTCCCCCCCCTTTCCGTCGGATTTGGGAAAACAGGGGGGTTTTCCCTGGGGGGGGGTTGTTTCCCCGGTCACCCAAAAAAACCATTTTTCAAGAATTTTTTGTTTGAAACCCTCCCTGGGTTTGTTTAGAGTATGGGCCTGAACTGTTTGTTTCCCCGTTTGTTTCCCCGGGCTTCCCATTTTAACTTGGGGGTTTTTTCCGTTTTTTCAAACCCCCCTTTCTTTGTCTGAAAATTTTGTTTTCAAAGGCGGTTAGTGAAAAAAATGGATTGACTTCCCCAGTTGGGTCCCCCTTGTGGGCGTCTTCTCACACTTGTGGGCCCCACGGCTTTTTGGTGGTGTGTACTTTTTTGACGGGGTGTTTTTTTCCCCCCTTCAAAATTTATTGCTCGGGGTTTGTTTCCCCCCACGTTCAGGCCTTTTGGTTTTATTGGGGGCTTGCACTTTCCCTTTTCTCTTCTTAACCCTTGGGGGGGGGCTTTTTTGACAAACACTTGCCTTCGCCCCCCTCCAGGGAGGGAGGGGATTATTTGTTTTTTTTTTCTGTCTTGTTTTTTGGGTAATGTTCTCCCCCACCCCGTAGGTTCAAGAAACACACAGGCGGCCTTTTTTTCGCCCTTCCCAACACACAGGTATGGGATGGGGGGGTTGGGGGTTACGTTGAAAAGTTTTTGGGGGTGGGAAAAAACCAACAATGTGGGGAGGGGTTTTTTCGTGGTTGGTCCCCCCACAACTGTGGGTTTTTCCCCAACCCCTTTTTTTTGGGTGCCTTGGATTTTCCTTAAGGTGTGGGGGGGTGAACGACCAAGGGGGTTGGGACACAAAACTCCCCCTCCATTTAACCATCTCCTACCCATGGAGGTTTTCCGGTTTGATTTTTTTTTTGCCGGTTTTCTTCGAGACCTCTAGGGGTTTTTACGTTTTCCTCTTTTCGGGGGTTTTGACCCCATTGGAATTTGGCTTTTTCAGGGTATTGGGGTTATTTTTGGGCCTGGGAATATTTTTGGCCTTGAAAAACCACCAGCTTTAACGTTCCAACCCCTACCGGACCAACTTTTTTATTTTTAACCCTCGGGACTGGAAGCCCCTTGGGTTTCGTTCAAATCTTATTTTTGGGTCAGTTTTTGCTGTGGCAAGGGTCATTCTTGCCCCCCTTTCCTTTCCCCGTTTAAGGGGTTTTTTTAACCAGAACAAAAAACCAAAACAACCAAAAAAAATGAGGGGTTTTTCGGCTACTGCTTTTCTGTTTTTTTTGTTTCAAAAAATTGGGTGCACCCCACTTCTGTTACCCCCCCCCTGTTTGGTTGACGGGGTGCGTTTTAAAACTCACTGTCGTTTCCCCACGGCCCGTTTTCAAACACAACCACATTTTTCTTCTTCCCTTTTCTTCCCAACCCGCCAAAAAAATTTAACTTACGGGAACGGGGTTTTTTCACTGGAAAGGGGACTTGGAAACCTCTTAACCCTCCCCTGCCCCCAAAACCAATTTCAGGATTTTTTTTGTTTGGGGGGGTGGAACCCAAGAGTTTTTCCCCTGTGGGGGGGAAGAGACCCTTTCCCCGTTTCGGGGGTTTTATTTTGTCTTTCCTTTTTTGGTACGAAAACCCTGGGGGGGGGGGGGGTGGAATTTTTGGCTTTTTTCGGTTTTAACTGGGGGGAATGACTTTTGTTTTATTTGGGTGGTTCCTGCCCTGTTTGTTCGTACTTTTGGTGGCGGGGTTCCTAATTTTTTCTCCCCCCCGATGGAATTTTTTTATCACGGGTTCGCGGGTGGCGTTCCCTTGCTCCGCCCAGGTATTTCGGTTTTTAACATAACCCTTGTGGGAAAAATGGGTTGGAGGGGGTTGAAAGGCGTCTCGCTTGGGCTTCTTGGCGGGCAAGGTCGGGGACCTTTAAAAAGGGGCAGAAGGCCCCAATAGGGCGAAACAAAATTTCGGGGTAATTCGGGAGTGTGTTTGGACTGGTCATTTCAAACAAAAACCAACGGGCTTGCGTTGTCAGGTTTTTTTCACTTTTTTTTGTTTGGCGGGGGTACGGGGGGGGGTAGAGCCAGAGGTTTGGGGGTTTTGTGTTCGTACTTTTGGGGGGCAAGGGATTTTTCCTTCCCGGCCGGGGGACCCAGATGAACACAAGGTTCAGTGGAGTTCTGGAAACCCTTTTTTTTAAACGCAAACATCGTGGGGTGTGGGAGGGGTGTGTGTTCGAGCCGGACTGGTGGGGTGTGTTTGACAGGGAAAGGAGAAGGTTTCTCCCCCCAACCAGGGCCATTTTTCCCACACCTTGCTAATCCCGTTGGAGACCCCCCCTGTTAGGGTGGTTTGGGGGGAGGCACCCGTCTGGGACCCGGGGGCCGTGTGGGCTGTGGTACTTGGCTTTTTTGGTAGTTTTTCGGTGTTCCTACCGGCTTGGAAAAACGTGTCCCACCCCACGTTTCCCCCCCGCCACCCCAGCGGACACCCCAAAAAAACAACCTTAATGTTTTTTAGCCCGGGCAGTTTTTTTTGTCCCCCCCCCACGGGGGGCCCCCGGGCGTTGGCTTCCGAATTAAACAACCCACAGCACTGGTCTTTTCACCCCGGCCCCAAGACCCAAAAATCTGTTTTGCCTTCCTTTTTTTCCAACCCAGGGTCCCCCCAGGCGCTCTTGTACACTTTCCGTTGGGTGGTTTAAAAAACACCACCTTGGAGTTTTTTTAACACCGGGCCCGTTGGGCTGACAACACGGTCCCCCTCCCCTTTTTTCCCCCTTACGGTTGCCCCCGGCTTTGGACCGGTAACTCAATTCCCCGGCCTTCCACTTCCCCCCCCCCCCCCCCTTTTTGGTTCGTGGAACAAACCCCGGTTGTCCCAGGCTTTGCAACCCGGGGGTTTGGGGCTGTGTCTTTTTTTTGGATGGGCTGTTTTTTCTTACCTTCGGACCCACCCCACAGGGGAAGTTTTTTTACAGACAAACCATGCCAAACCCCCAAACAACGGGCCTGCAAAAGTGGTCCTTTTTCCTTGTGGGGTGGAAGATTTTCCCCACTAAAACACAATGTTCCTGTGGACAGGGGTTCACGTCAACTGGTGCCTTTTTCCCACCAAACCCTTGGTGGGGGGGGGCTCATTTTCGGCCCCAAGTGGCCACTGTCAATTCCCTTTTTCCATTTCCCCGGGGTTGGGTTTTTTTTTCCCGGGTTGCCCTGACCGAAAGTTTTCCGTGGGGGGGACAAGGCCCGGCTCGGCTGTTTTTGTGGTTTTGGGGTCGGTGTTTTTCAACAAAGGGGTTTTATCGTTTTGCAATTTAATTTTTTTTGACTCTTTTCCACTTTTTTGGGTTGGGTGTTGGTTTCGAGTTGGCCTGGGGGATTGGGGCAAACTTTCTTCAGGGGCTATTTTTTGGGCATAATCAAAAATAATGTGATGCTTTTCCTTTTCCCGGCCCTTGTCGCAAGTGTCCCACCCCCAGGCTTCCAAGTTCGGGCAGATTGGTTTGCCCGGTTCCCGGGGGGTTTTGTTTTGGGTGGGACGGGGATAACCTTCTTTTTTGAAAAACCAACCGTTCACTCTTTTTTTTTTTACCGGGGAAACTGTGGTGAAAGACAAAATTTATTTCTCCACAAACCCCTGGGCATTTTTTTTTCGGGGTTGGCGTGCCTTTGGTCGTTTTTTTGTGGTCCTTTTGGTTAAGTGGGCTTGGGGGCCGGTGTGTTTATTTGGCTTGGGCCGGTTTTTTTTTTGTTTTGTGCGGTGGATTCCTTTTTTTTGTGGGGGGGACCTCCCGTGGGGGTCACTGGAAGTGTGTTTCCCCTTGGGGTGGCCCACCTGACCTGTGGGTGGGGTGCCCCAAACAAACCGCCACAACAAGGCGGGCTTTTTGTGGGTCACCAAGGCACCCCCCTTTTTTCCCCCCCTAACAACGGGCGGGGGGGGGTGGGAAGGAAGTGGGTGGTGTGCAAAACGGTTGGCCCCGGGTCTTTGGCAACAGCTGTGTCCGGTCCCCATTCTGGGGACCTTTACCTTTTGCAAAAGACCTTTTTGTCCAGCCCCCCCCTGTTTTGCACTTGTTCCCCAAGGGGGGCAAAGGGGGGGGCGGGGGCCCCCACCAAAAAAACCCCTTTTGGGGTACACGGAAGGGTGGGGGTCGGTTGGAGGCGGGCGCCCCGCCTGGTCAGCCCAGGGGGCCTGCCCACAAACAAAAAAGGGGGGGGCCCAGGTGGTTGGGGTTTTGGGGACCAACGGGCCGACCCTTTTTGACGGACCAGAGTTTCTTGGCACAATACTGATTTTGTCCCTTCACCCCCGTTTCAAAGAGGGGATGTGGCTGCGGTTTTTTGTTGTTCCGGACGGTTGGGGTACCTTGGCACACAACTGGGCACCTTTGTTTTGAACCCCCCCCCCCGGGCTTGGCACGACCGGCCCGTTTTGGATGTGAAAATGGGGTTGGAAACCGGACGGGATTGCGTTTTTTTTTCTCTCAGGGTTATTCGTGACTTTTTTGTCCCCCCCACGTCCTTACTTGGGGGGGGGGTTAAAGCTGGGGGGGGGTTACCCGGGCCGGGGGGACCCGTCCACCCAGGGATCTTTTTAAACAAAAGGCCCCTGTTCCCTTTTTTCTCGCCTCCATTTCCCCAAACTTTGCTTTAAATTTACCCTGGGCGGAAAAGCCGCACGGGCCCCCCCCGTTGGGGAACGTTGGGTAAACTTCAAAACAAAATTGGGCAAACTTTTTTTGTCCCCCCCTTTTTCTTTTTTGGGTGTTTCCGTAATTTTTCTTCTCTATTTTTTCTTCCTTTTCCCTCCCGTTTGTTGTTTTTGTTGTAGGGGGTGGTCGAGGATCAAAACACACCCCAGGGCCCGTCCTTTTTGGGGGGTGTAATGTTTTTTTTGTGCCTTTTTTCCCCCCCGGGTGGGGGGTTTAGAGGGCAAGGGAATTGGGGACCGTTAGCGGGGGAAACAAAAAAACAACCCTTTTGAACAACAGCCGTCAACTTTTGTTTTGGGGTCTGGTGGTGGAGGGGGGGTCGAACCAAATCACCCCCTGCCTTCCCTTTCCAAAGGGCCCGCACCTGGGTTTCACAAAACCGTCCTTTTGGCTGGTTTGTCCCCTCCGGGGGGTTCTTTTCGCTTGTAAACAATTTTTTGGTTTGGGCAGAGTTCGGTTGGGCCGGTCACTTTTTTTCCCTTCTCCCTTTGTTTAAGATTCAAAGGGAAGTAAAGGAATGTTGTCCCCCTTGGGCCCCAAAAGGCGTGGCCGTTTTTTTTGTCATTTGGTCTTTCGGTTAGAAAAAACCCAAACCCGCACCAAAGCTTGACTTTCACCCTTTTTTCCCATTCTTTTGTGGAAGGGGGAAACCGATTTTTCCCTGCGGTTTGGGTCTTCCTTTTTTTTATCCCAAACCACCCCCCCCCAGGTTTTTTTGGGAATCTTGTTTGGCCCCTGGCGTGGGAGAGTTCCCCTTTCCTTTTTTTTCACCCACCTTTGGTGGGAAACTTTTTTTGGGGGGGTGCGCTGTTCCAAAACCCACCAACAACTTTTCACCAATTTTTGATTGTCTTTTTTTTGTCTTGTTTTTTTTTCGGCATGACCTTGTGTCCCCTCCCTTGTTCCGGCATTTCCCCCATTGGGAAAAGGACAGTAAATTGGCGGGGAGGTTGCCCCCACACTTGTTAAAGGGGCGGGGGGCCGTTTTTTTTTCCGTTTTTTTGAATGGGTTGGGTCCCTTTTTCCCCTCCCCAACCCTTACTTCTTGACACTTTTTATCAAGAAAATCCAAAAAAAAAAAAACCAAAACCAAAAACCGCTCCCCAAGTTCGAAACAATTTTTCCAAAAAGGGGGATGGCCAATTGTCCCCCCCCCCCCCTCCCATCCCCCAACTTGGGGGGGGGTGTTTTCATTTGCTGTTGTGGAAAGGTTTTTTTGACTGAATTCTTTTTTGCATCCTTTTTTTTCGTTTTTCTTCCACCCCGTGACCAGGGTCACCTCAGGGCGGGCAGTCGGTCTTCACACACTCGGATGGTAGTCTGTGAAGCGTGTTTGGGGGTCGGGGGGGCCTCCAACGGCCACCCCGCCGGGTTCCCGCATTTTTTCCCTTTTGTTCTGGCTCATCCGCACCCCTCCCTTCCCCCAACCAATTGCACGGCCACCATTTTGCCCCCCCCCTTCGGCAAACCCCCCCCATTTTTGGGTTTGGAATCGCGGGAGGGGGTTGGAAAACTTCTTCTGTACCCACAACCCGTTTTTGAAGGCCGGGGGGGGGTACCCTCGCAAAGTTTTGTGGGGCTTTTTTGTTGTTTTTTTTGGGGTTGGGCACGGTTCACCCCCCCCCCGGGGGGGACTGGCTCGTTCCTCTTTCTTTCCGTTTATTTCCGGCCATTGTCATTTTTCACGTTGGACTTCCCGGATGTTTTTTGTTAAATTTCCCCCCCGTGTGTCTCCCCCCAACACTTTGGCAATGAAATTTTTTTTTTTGTGGGTAACTCGGGGGCCCTGTTTGTGGGCCCAACTTGCCGTAAACACCGGGGCTCCCCCTTTGGTGACCACCCCAAAGGGGAAAGCTTGGGGCCGCCTGCCCCTTCCATTTTTTCAAGTTATTCCCCTTTACCCTTTTTTTGGGGGATGTTCCTGTTTTTCCCTTTTTTCCCCTGGGGGGGTCCCCACTCCGGATTTGTAATTGGGGGATGCGGATTTGCGTTTGCGTGTTTTTGGTGGCATTCAACTTTTTTCTCTTCCCCGTTGAAAGGGGCCCTTTTTCTTGTAAACTCTTTGTTAGTGATTCCTGTGTCTTGCTTTTTTTTTTCTGGGGGTTCCATTGTTTTTCTTTCCTTCTTTCTTGGGTTTGTTTTCCGTGTTTGATTTTTGGCAAGAAGAAAAACCAAACAAAAACCGTGTGTTCTGACAAACGTTTTCCCTTTTGTGGTTGACTCGCTGGATTTTCATTTTTTAAAGACTCCCCTGGCTTTCTTTTTCCCCTTTTGCATCCCGCCATGGGGGATTTGGGGGGGGGCTTTACGGTTTTTTCGGGGAAAAAACCCACTTGGGGGGGATTGGTGGGGTTTCCGGGGCTTTTTTTTTGGGGTTGAGGTTTTTTCCACAAGGGACAAGGGTCTGGCTTCTTTTTTTTTTTCCCCTTTTCCCCTGGATTTTTGGGGGAATTGGCTTCTTTTTTCTTCGTCAGTGCCGGCCCAGTGTTTGTGAAGGAAAGCTTGTTTGCGTGAGGATTTTCTCCCGCTCTTTTGTGTTTTTCGGTTTCCCTTTTTTCCCCGTTTGGGTGGGCTTTTTTTCCCCCAAGTTGGCACTTGGGCACACACTTTTTTTCGAGGACCCAGTGTTTAAAAAGTTTTTTTCCCCCTCGTTTATGCAACCCCGGTCCCCACCCTTTTTGGTGGCCCCCCCTCGTCCGGGATAAAACTCCCCTTCCCCTGGCATTTTTGCTGGGGGAAATTCGGTTTTTTTGGGGCCCCGGTTTTTCACAGCTGAATTTTTCCCAAGGTTTGTTCTTTTCGCCCACCCCCCACGGTTGGTTTTTCCCCTTTTTTTGTTTCCCGTAAGTAAGGGAAGAATCTTTTTGCTTTTTTTCGTCCCCTCTTGGGGGTTCTCTTGGCATGCCGATCTTTTCTTTTCGCTTCTCGGGTCGGTTGGGGGATCGTCGCCCGTATTCTTTTGCCACCCCTTGGTTTGGCTTTTGGCCTTTTTTTCGTCTTTCTTGGGTGGGGGGGGGGCAGGATTCCGTTTGGGATGGTTTTCCCCCCCCAAGAATTGACTGGTTTGGCCCCCCCCGGCGGAGTTGCCGTTTTTCAACATTTTTTTTTTCCCCACGTTTTTTTTTTTTGTTTTCTGCCTCGTTGAGGGGGTCAGGGGGGCCCCCGGTTTTCACCCTCGCCATCCCCCCGAAATTACCGCTTTCTAACAAAAAAAAAACCAATCCCCCCTGTTTGGGCTTTGGTTTTTGTGGCCCAACAAAACAGGTATTTGTTTCTGCTTTTCCCGCGCCAGGAAGTGGTCTGGTTTCCCCCGGGGCCTTTTTCTCCCCTTTTCTTTTTTTCGCGGGTTAAGTTCCCAAAACCCCCCCCGGGGAAACCCCCGGGGGGGGTTTCCTGGCTTGGACAATCTGTCGTTCGCCCCCCCTGGCCGTGTCCTTGGGTGGAAGAAATTGTGCCCACTTGACGGGCGAGTGGGGGGGGGGGGGGGGGCAGGGTTTGGGGAAAAAATTTGGGGGGGCCCCCTTTTTTAAAAAAACCAACGGGTTTTTCTCTCAGTTCTTGCCGTGGGGGACAAGGTCCCGGTAAAAACCGGAATTTTTTTCCAAAACCGGGACTTTGTTACGTTCGCTTTGTTCACCTTTGGGGGAGGGGGGGTGATTTTTTTTCAGTTCCCCCTCCTTTTTTTTCTTTTATCAGACAACCAACTTTTTCTTTTGGTGGGGGGGGGTACCAAAAACTAGTCTGTGGCCCCGGTTTGGGGGGGGTTCAAACACCCCGGTGGGAAATTTCCCACCCCTTTCCCCCCCTTTTCCCGGTTTGGAACTTTTGCTTAGGAAATTTTGCTTTGTTCCCTAAAAACCTCCCTTCCCCGGGCCCGGTCCCACCCAATCTCTTGACAACAGTAACCCGGGATTCTGGTCCCGCCGCGTTCCCCCAAAAGAAAGATTTGTAACTCGGTTTGGACCCTGCCGGGGAACGGTTCTTTACGTCTATTTTAGTTTCATAATTCTCTGGTCTCTCCACCCGGCCCCCCCCCCAACCTTTCCTTAATTTTTGTGGGGGGAAGGGGCCCCGGAAGGGGCGGGTTGGTTTTTCCCCTTCCCAACCGGGGGGCCCATTTCCCCCCTTCCCTCCCTTTAAGTGTCCCGTTCAAGTTGATTTCGTTTTTCCACACCCTCCCCCTGATCCTTTTTTTCTTGCAGGCCCATTTGAAAAAAGACACACCAAAACCCTTGCCCCTCTCTGTCTTTTTGTTTTCATTTCCACCTCCGTTTGGGGGGTTTTTGTTTTGAACTGTTTATGGGGGGGCTTTCGTTTTTCCGCCTCCCCCCAGCGTCTGGGTTTTCCCTTGGGTGTGACGTTGTCACCCGGGGACAAAACGGGGGGCGCACCCGGGGGGGGCGGGTTTAAAAAATGGTGCTGTCCTGTAACCCCGTGGCCCACACACCAGTAGGTTTTTAACATTCGGTGTCGAGGGGGATTACCAAGCTGGTGGGGGGTCCCTTTTTTTGGGCGGGTTTTCGGTTTTGACCAAAACCCATTCGTTACGGGGTGAATGTCAGGGGGGGGGTCAGGTGGCTTTATTAACGGCTCGCGTTTTGACACCCGTTTTGTGTGGGGGCGGGGGACCCCCCGCCACCGGGTGGAGGTGGGGTTTTTTGTGGGGGGGGCCGGGGGGTTTTGTTGCTGCCCGTTCCTTTTGGGTTTTTCTTCTTTTTTCACCCACCAACGAGTGTGGGTACACTTGGCAAAAACCAAAACTGCCTACTTTCCCCCCCGAAAATTTTTTTTGGGGGGGCAAAAGGGGGTTGGGTGGGGGGTCATTTGGTTTTGGTTCCCACGTGTTGACTTTGGGGGGGCTGATTTTAAGGGAACTTTTATTAATTATTAAATACTCACGAAAACTAAAAAAAACCCAGGGGGTTTTTTTCTTTCTGGGGGTCCGGAAAACCACGGCGCAACTTTGGATGGGGCTTTGGCCCCACCCCCATGACCCACATTGCTGCCCAATTCTTTTCTGATTCGTTTTCCGGCTTTCTGCCTTGTTCCCGCCCGAAAATTCTTTTTGACGGGGTTTCCACCCTTTTCTCTTTGCCTGTCGGGGGTTGGGGCCCGGCTGTTGTGTTGAAAGGTTTGGGGGGGGGGGTTGGCATGTGGTTTGTTTTGCCCCCTTTCTCCTTGGATCCCCCCTTGAACACAAAAAACTGGGTGCGTTCCCGCAACCCTCCGAACTTTTTTTTTTTGCTATTTTTGTTATCCCAGAGGACTTGGGAATTGGGGGCCAGGTTTTTTTGGGGGTTCCAGGATTTTTTTTTGGGGGTGGCAGTTTTTGCGGGGTAGTTGGTCCACCCCTGCCCCACATACCTTTCTTTTATTGACACAAACGTTTTTTTTTGGAATCCCAAAAAAACACCTTGTTGGGTTTGGTTCCTTTTTGCGGTGTGGGGATTGGCCCGTTTTTCTCCGTCTAACGTTTTTGCTTTCAAAAACCCACCCCCGGGGGAAACCCACCCGGCGGACAACCCCAGCTTGGGGTTTGGAAAAAGGGTTTTTTGGAGCGTTTTGGCCCGGTGCCCACACCCCCTTGGTTAGGGGCCCCGTTCCAACCTTTTTTCCTTGGGGAAAAAACCCATTTTTTCCCCCCCACCCCATCGGGTGGTTTTGGCCTTGTTTTACAAAACGTTTTTTTTCCACCCCGTCTCTTTTTTTTGCCTTTTTCCGTGGCTCAATCCGGTTCCCCCTTTTTTTTGCGCTCCGGGGTGGCCGAACTTTTCAAGTTCCCCACGCCGCGTTGCACCCCTCGTCGTTCAACTTTTTTGTTTTTTTCCCTTCCCCCGCGGCCGTTAACAATTGGTTTTTTCTTTTCGGAAATAATTTCGATCCCCCTTGGTTTTTTTTTTTTGCAAGGGTGAACAATGTTTTGTTGAGGTTTTCTTTCCCAATACTTTTGGGGGGGGTTTTTTGGGGGGGGTTGCGCTTTCAGGGGGTGGGAATGTTAAAGGGTGGGTCTTTTGAACATGTTCGGTGGGTTGGTTTCCCCCTTCCAACGATTAATCCAAATTTTAGATGACTTTCCTTTGGGGGGTTTTTTTTTCCACTTTCCTACCCTCGGGGTGGGCGTCGTGGGCCCCAAACCCCACGTTTAAAAGGGGGTTTGGGGAAAGCGTTGGATTGGACCCGGGTGCCAGTTGGAACCCAAAGTTGGTTCTCTGGGGGGGTTGGTGGTAGCTTACCCCCTTTTTCCACCATTTTCTTTAAAGGCCCAGGTGGTCAAAACACCCAGCCTTGTGGGGGGGAAAATTTGGGCGTGACGGTGGGGACAGGAGGAAAGGTTGTTGGGGTTTCGGGAACTTCTTTTCTTTTCCTAAAAGGCCGTTGGGACACCGGGGATGGGCCCCGACCCCCCCTCCCTTATCGTTTTCTGCAAAACTTTTCTACACTTCGGACACCTTCCCCCGTTTTTGTTTCAGCGCGTCCCGGGGAAGTTTGCCTTAATCGTTTTTTTTCGGGGGGACTTTCTCACTCCCCAAAACTTTTCTTTCCTTTATGGACCAACGGGGGTTTTGGTTTCTTTTTTTTTACTTGAGCGGGGGGGTTCTTTTGAAATGGGGAAAGGGTTTTTTCTTTGTTTTCGGTTTTTACTTTTTCCTCGGGCAACCCCGGTTGGTTTGGGGGTTCCCCCAAGGTAAAAACAACCAGGGGAAAAAAACTTGGTTTCTTTCACCCCCACCTGTTCGTTTTCCTTCGGCAAAGGTCCCCCGGGCCCCGGCGGGACCCGGGGTGCGGGGGGCCATTTTTTCCGAAAAAAGGGGGGGCGGCCAACAACGGGACCAACAACAACGGTCCTAAGGTTTGGGTCCCCCTTTTCCCAACCAAAGCTTTAAAGGGGCCCCCTTTTTTTTCTTTCCAAAAATCCGTGGTCCTCCCAAAAACCTTTGTATTCCCCCCGAAGGGGTCTTTTTTTTGCCAAGGCTACAGTCAAAAATTTCCCACCTTTATTTTATTTTTTCGGTAAACCTGGTGCACCCGGTTTTTTTGGTGGGTTTTTAGGTCCAAATTTCCCACTCCCCCATTACTTTCTTTTGGCCTGGGGAACGTGGAATGGCAATTTGGGGGCATTTGCTTTTTCCCACCCATTTCGGTTTGTCTTTTGTTTTCGCCCCACGGGGGGGAATTGATGTGTTCCTTGTTGGCTGTGTTAGAAAATTGTCATGGGCGTTTCTTTCCCCAACCCCCCCAAAAGCACACCCAATTGGGCTTTGTGGCCTAATTTTTCTCTTTTCGTGGGCGGTTTTTGAAACGGGGGATTACCATAAACCATCCCCGAATTTCCTTTTTTTTCCCAAAAACCAAAAGGTTTCCACCATTTCCCCCCTGTGGTTCTTGGATTGGGGGATGGTTTTGGTAAAAGTACAGGTTGGGGGGTTCGGTTCGTGGCGGGGGCTCCGCTTCAGATTCCCCGTTGGGTGACGCGTTTTTCCCCCCAATTTTTTTACGTGGGTGGGCCGTGGCCTGTTTGGGGGGCCCCTGCGAACGTCCCCCCCTGGACACACTCTTCAACCCATTCGTTTCCCCGGGGGGTTTTTTTTTTTCAACCCCTGGGGGCCCCTGGGTTTGTCGGGGGGCCCGAATCAATTTTCTAGGGGGGGGCGTTGGTGTGTTTGGGGGAAAGGGTTGGGCCCCTTTTTTGCGGCCTTTTTTTCTGGGTCCGTTCTCAAGGCTCCGGGAAGGATCTGCCCCAAAAAACGGCCCCAACCCCAACCACCAACCTTGGGAAAAAAAACAAAAAAACATCCCGGTGTTTTTCTTCCCCCCCGGGGGTTTAAACGGGGGAGCAAAGGGGAACGGACCCCCCACCAAACACCTCTTTTTTCAGGGTCGTGGCCCCGGTACCAAGGTGTCCTTTTTTCCACCTTTTTCCCGCCCCCTTTTTTGTTCCCGTGGATTGGTTTGTGAACCCGTCCCACGGTTTGTCAGAACTTTTGCGGGGTTGTTGCAAACATTTTTTTTCCCACCCCAACTTTCTTCCTTTTTGACAACCCACATACTTTTGTTAGGTTGGGGGGCTGGGGGGGGGGGGGGGGGGGGCGTTGGGCCCTGTTGGCCCAAGGGGATCACCCCCCACCCCACACCAACACCCAACCCCACTTTTGGGGTGTTTTTTCCCCCCCAGTCAGTGTCTGGTTTCACAAAAAAGGGGTTGGCGTTTTGTTGAGGTTCGGGGGGGGAGGTAACCCCCGTCTTTTGGTCCTTTTTCCCCCGTTTTTTTCGTTTTCTGGTTTTTGGGATGGGACCCGTTTGGCTTCCAAAAACAAAACCCAGGGGTGTTTTGACAAACACTTTGGGCGCTTTTGTTGGGTTTGGGTGCACACGTGGCCCCGCTTCCCCCCCGCGGGGGCCAATTGGTTTTCTGGGACACAAACCCCCCAAAAAACCCTTTCTTTTTTTCTTTTTTTCCCCCTGAATTTTAAAGGGGGGGGATTTTTTTTGTCCAAAAAAGGGAACCCAAACCGGGGAAAAAAATTTGGGTGGGGTTGGTTTTTTGCTTTGTTCTTTTCGGACACCCCCTCACAAACCCCCCCCCTTTTTTTTTACCCGAACCGACTTTTTGGGGCTTTTGTTGGATTACAAATGGGGGGTGTGCGCCGTTTTAGGTTGACTCCCAGGCGGGCCAAAAATGTTGGCCCCCCGTGTTTTTGGGTTGGGTAAGGAATTTTTTTTTTGACCCCCCCCCCCCAACTGGGGGGAAAATTTTTTTACAGTGTGGGGGGGGGGGGGCCCCTGGCCTTGAATTTGTTCCTTTCCCCTTTTTCCAACAACAAACTGGGGGGGTTTGTTGTGCTTTTTTTCGGACCCGACCTCCACCCCCATTCTGGTGCGGTGGGGGGGGGGGTCCGTTTCAACCCCCCCCCAAAAACCAACCCGGCCCTCACCAATTTCCCCTTTTGCGGTGAATCCCTTCTCCTTCCCACAAACCCCTTGGGACCCGTTTAATCTGCCTTTTTTCTTTTAGCCCTGAATTTTTGAACCACCCAAGAATGGTTGTGAACCGTGTTCCTTTTCCGGTGGGGTTCCACTCCTTTGGGCGGGGGCCCCCCCCCCCGGGTTCGCTTTTTTGATTTCGTAACAACGAATGGGACTTTTTTTCCCCAAGTTTGGGGGGGCCTTTCGTAACTTTTTTTTTTTTTTTTTCCCCCCCACCCTAATTGGGGCTTGGGCCCCAGGACGGCGAGCCCGTCCAAGGCCCCCCTTGGGGGTTGCTGGCCTTTTTGGCGCCCTTTGGATTTTTCCAAAACCACCAAACTTTTTTTTGGGGACCACCCCCCCAACAGGGGGGGGGGGGACCCCCTTGCCCCCCTTGGTGCGGAAGCGGGGGGGGCCGTGTCCTCTCTTCTTTTCTTTTCCTTTCTCTTTTTCTGTTTTTTGGGTTTGTTTGCGCAGGGGGGGGCGGGTTCCATTCCCAAGTGCGCTTCCGGCGGCGGGGGTTTCTTTTTGTTTTTTTCAACCATTTTGAAATTTTTTTTTTTTTTTTTTTTTTTTGGCAAAAAAATCCGTTTTGTTTTCGTTTGCCCGCGGGGGGGGGGGAAGTTTTTGGTCGCTTTTCGGCTCTTTGACAGCCGGTCACAACGTTGGATTGACGAAACAGGGGCAATTTTAGCTCCTTACCGGAAACATCCCCCCACAACTTTTGGGCTCCCCCTTTTTCCCCGGGGGTCCAGGTCCAACCGCCGTAAAGTTCATTGGGTTTTGGTCGTTGTGTCAAATTTTTCGGCTTTTGCGCCGGGACCCCACGGTGAAGTGGAATTTTGTTTCTTGTAAGTTTTTTCCCTTCGTTTGTCGGCGGGTTTGCCAACCCCTTTCATTTTTCTTCCAGTGCAGTGTCACCAAGGGCGTTTTGGCAGGAATGTTTTTGTCGTCGACCAAAAACCCCACCCCCGGCAAAACCAAGTTTTTTTCGCGTCAAAAAACTGGTTAAAATTGTCAACCAAACCAAATTAATTTTCCCCGGGAAATGTTGAGATGTTTTCCCCCCCCCCCCTTGTTTTTTTTTTTTGCCCTCCCAACCACACAAACCACTTTGTGGGGGGGGTTGTTTTTCCGGCGGTTTTGCTTTTTTTCTTGGCTACTTTTCCCAAACCACTTCGTTTTCGACCCAGGTTTTTTTTTTCGGTTTTTCCCCACCCAACCCATCCCCACCACGGCTTTTTTTCTATTTCCTTGTGTTATGGGGGGATTGGTTTTCACGGGGGATTTACGTTTTTTTTTTTGGGTCCCACTTTCTGGCGGGGGGCACCTTTCCCCCCCCCCACCAACCCCCGGAAAGCTCCATTTTGGTTCTAGGTTTTTCTTTTCCAAACCGACCCACCGCGTGTTTTTTCCTTTTGCACTGGTGGGCCTTTCGTTGTGTTTTGTGGCCTCCTTCCCCCCCGGAACGGTCCCCAATTTTGCCAATGGGTTTGGGCCCCAGGGCTTAAAAAAAAAGCCTTTTTCAAAACAACAAAAAAAACCCCCCCGTTTTTCCCCCCTACCCCCCCGAAACCTTTTTCCCCCCACCGCCTTTTTTTCTGCCAGCCCCCTGGTGCCATACCCCACACAGGGGTTCTGTTTGGGGCTTCTTTTTTCTTTTTTCTTTTTTGTTCAGGGCCGTTTGGATTTTTTGGGAGGGGGGCAAAACATCGGCGATTATTCGTTTTCTTTTTTCACAACCCCTTATACTGCTTGGTTCTTTTGGCAATTTCTCGGGTTTTTGGTTCGGTGCACAGCCCCCCTCCCCCCGGGGGTCTGTATTTCCTCCTTTTCGTGGATTACTCGTTCCCAAAGGGGATTCTTTCGGGGCGGGCCAACAAGTGGGGTGTTGGTCCCGGCCCTTTTGGCACCTTGCCACACCCCTTTTTTCTTTTCTCCTTTCCTTTTTTTTTCCCCAATGCGGCTTTTTTTGGGGGAAAAAAACCATGGCAGGGGCTGTTAAGCGTTTTCTCCAAATTTGTCGGGGGGTTTTTCCCTTTTGGGCTTTGCCTGGTTTCCACACCCCCACCCCCTGTGGGATTTCTGGGTCCCCCTTTTTTGGCATTTTTCGTGGGGGGGGGCCCCCGATTCTTTTTTTCCGATCCCCGTGCCTTTTGGTTGGGGCCAATTGGGGACCCACCCGGTGGGGGGGGGGGTAAACCTTGTCAACCAGATTTTCGGGTTTTTTTTCCGGGGGCCTCTCTCCCCCGGGGGCCAGCAATACAAAAATACAACTTTCCGCCGGGTCCCTTGGGTTCTTTGTTTTGTTGCTAAGCCGGGGTGCAAAAAGGGGCTTCCTCCCCCCCCTCTTTTTTGGGGGGGTTTCCTCTTCCCAATTCTGGGCCCCCCACCAAAAGGGCCCATTTTTTTTTTGGAAAATTGCACCCCTTTTTCTTTTCCCCCTTCACCAAACGGTGTAAGGGTTCACTGGGGTTCAACTTTTTTTTCCTGTTTGAACTTGGGCCCGTGTTCACCCTTTCAATTGTTGTGCCTTTTTAATGAATTGGGGAGGAAAATCTGTTTTGCCGGGCCCTTCGTGGGTTGTTTTCCCCCACACATAAACAAGTATTTACATTGGCCCCCCGTTCTTTTTCTAAACGGTCTGTTTTCCTTTTCTTTTTGTGATTCGGCCGGCGTTTTTGTTCTGTTCTTCTTCTTTTTGTTCCCGGGGGCGGCCTCGGGGTTTTTTTGGCCTTTCAATTCCCGGAACAAACCACCGTTTGTTGGCAAACCACCCCGTTTCCGGCTTGTTTTTTTTTTTTGGCGTGGTTTTGTCGTTTCACGGCTGTCATTTTCCGTCCCCACCCCAATGGTTCAACAGATTTTTGCCCTCACTTGCCTCAAGGCGGGTCCAGGTCATTTACCCGGTGCGGTTCTTTTTCTCGGGGGCTTGCCCACCCGGTTGGATGGGGGGGCCCTTTGGGTTTCCACCCCCGGGACTTTCCTGGCTACCGGTTGGGCACACCACTTGGCCCCACCCATGCTTTCCGGGAGTTGTTTTCCTTTAAAGTTTTCCCCAAAAGGACTTTTTTGGTGTCCCGTTCTCTTTCCCGGGGGGTTTCAGCGTTAAGGATTCCGGCCCCACCCCCACGGCTTTTTCCTTTGGCCGTCAAAGGACTCTTGTTGCCCCCCCTTTAACTTTGGGGAAATGTTGTTTGGGCGCCACTTGTTTAAATTTCCCCCTCTTTGGTGCTCATCCCAGCTTCGTACTTTT
>Ga0179593_1363645_pt1 | contig 46583 bp, 45 predicted proteins | sample CZODoug2_1_08_16_FD_185931 | JGI IMG/M metagenome (GOLD analysis project Ga0179593, IMG submission 185931) | Vadose zone soil fungal communities from Angelo Coast Range Reserve, California, USA - CZODoug2_1_08_16fungal (PacBio error correction) | ecosystem: Environmental > Terrestrial > Soil >... | reverse complement strand
TGGTCGTTTTTTTGGGGTCTGTTGCGGAGTCACTAGTTCTTTCCCCCCACTCATTCCTCGTGCCCGATCACGTCACAACGCAGAACGCACCCTTGTTTCTCCTTCATTTTGCACCGGTTTATTTTTTTTCCAGTCGTTTGTGACGCGATGATGTTCTGAACATTTTGGCTTCTCTTTTCCCGCCAACCCTTTCTCCGCCTTTTCTTATTCCCCGATTGAAAGCGTGGGAGAAATTTTATGAGGAATTGGCTTTCTGTCAGGCCTCGGTCTTCTTGGATTACTCCCCGGTTAAGCGATCGACGAACCCGAGACCCAAATCAACTTTGCCTCCTTCTTGCTTCGGGTAAGTGTTATCCGATTTCAGTCGTCCCTGTGAAATTCACGTATGAACTTTATTAATTTTTCTTTCTTTGTTGTTCTTTTTGAAATTTGCTTCCCTCCAGATTTGTTAGTTCTGGGTTATCTCGGAGGTCGCCCTATTCGTTCTTTCGTCGCGCGGGGTCCTTTTTTGTTTTCCGTAAAACGGCTGATGCCGTGGTCACCTCAAGCCTGATCCTTCGAAAGCCCTTCCCTGACATTTCGCTATTTCCCATCCTTAGGTCCTTTATAGGAGAGATGAGGATGTTTCCTTGAATTTTGCTATGGATGGCTTCTTCTTCAGGAGGGAACTAATGTTTCAGGATGATTAATTCTGCTTCACTTCCTTGCCGTCGTTCCCTTTTTTGCTCTCACTGAAAGTATTTTTTTTCGCCTAAGTGGGAAGAGTTCGGTGGTTCTGGCTTCTCTTATTTTCTTTCTCCCCCACCCCCAACCCAACCCACCCCAAACCCACAACACCCCCACCAACACACACACCAAATGGTAATAGGTCGTATCTTCTTTTTTTTTCTTACCCTAGCCTGTTTAATATTCCTGTTATTATTTTTTTGTTTCAGGGTAGCCCATAAGATTTTTATGGTATCCCTCTATTAATGTTTTTTCTCATTCTGCCTCATTACGTTAAAGAGCGATTCTTTTTTTCCCTTTTTCAGTTACTCCTAGTTCTTTGATTGTACGTTGTCCTCTTTTCAGACCCCGAACTATTTTTCTGCCTGCCACCCCCCAAGACTGGAATTAAAAGGAGCTACTTCCACCAACCCTGACCTGCCCCTTTCCAGATCGTGTTTCTACAACCCAAGCCCAATTTACCGGGATGATCGACTCCTGAGGTTCCCCCCTTCCCGAACTTACTCCCTTCGTCCCAGTAAGTCTGCTTAAGACACTTTTCCCCCAACTCCCATGTTCACAATTTGTGAGTCCTCGCTTTTACTGCGTAAACAACGGTTTGCTGACCTCCTTCGTGAAGTGGGTACCCCTCGGGCCGCCGCCCCCGTGACACTGGGTATACGTGTCAAAGGGGACTACTGGCTGTCCACCTGTCCCCCCCCCCCCAAAAAAAACCCACCTCCCAAATCAAATGAGTCCCGTATTCCCCTCCTGCCCGCCGAAATCGTTAGAATTTCAGTGGCTCCCCCTTTCGTCCAAGTGTGTTTGGAGATTATAGACGTCGTCGTATCTCGGTACGCTCTTTTCCAGGAAGTCAGCGAACGCCGTAAATGAGTTTCCCTCAGTGTTCCTTCACACTGAAAGGCCTCTGCAACCTCCATTCCCTTCTCACTTCTCCCCTCTCATTCGGGTCTTTGGCGAATTGCTGCCGCCTGTACCCCTTTTAATAGGACTTGACGACCATTATTACAGATCGAGGCCAGCTCCACCGTCTTTTCCCAGTTGGGGATGCGCATCCCAAAAACGTCTGGCGGCGTTCTCTTGCCTTCTTGCCCCAAGCCCTGCTCGTTGAAGAAATGTTTCATCTCAGAGAATGCGCCACCCTGACTTCGCCATCTGAGACCTTCTCCTCCTTTTCCCTAGCTGTACTGGCGGTGATTCTGATGCGATTTGTGGTAGGACGAGGAATGGATGAGAGAGATCCCCTGCTCGCTGTTCTGACTGCAGAAAAACTCTTATACCTGTTTCCCTATAATACTCCTTTCCCCCCGCAACAAAAGGACCAAGTCCCCCTTTTTTTTTCTCCCAAACAGAGCTGTGCCATCGTCCCCCTGAGATAGGGCTATCTACGCTAACCCCCGTTATGTTAACGATCTTGATTACCAGAGTCTGCGTTTCGGTTGTTTACAACGGGTATATTTTTTCTTCCTGGTATTTTAGCCGGCGTCTTGCTATGCTCCCATGTTTCGAATGTGTCTTCCAATGGGCTTAACTTCGGGTACTTTCCGTTTTCGTGGGCGGATGAACTTTACTCCGTCTCTTCTTCCCCCCTGTGGCGCTCTTCAGGAGATCAGAATTGAATTCCTCGTCTTTTTCTCGCCGAATTCCTACATGTTCGGTTCCCTTCTGCTGTCTTAGGGTCCCGCACCCCCCTTCTTGCTTTCTCCATCAAAGCTTTCTGACGTTTTTTATTGGCTCCTCCAGCGTTGACGCAGGACTTCAAAGCGGGTCTTTCATTTGCCCCACTACTCCCTCCGTCCTTTTCCCCCCCCCTCTCTTTGAATTTTGAGAGCCTTTAGAGTCAGGGCGTCCCGTCCGGCGCGAGGAGCGACGACTCTTCCCCTTTTTCCTTCTTTTTTTTTAGCTCTTCCTTGAAGGGCTGCCTAAATGACCGAGTGTCCCTGCACGGCACTACCGTCACCTCACGGTTCAAAGTTATCCTCCAACACCTGACCCCTGCTTTTTTTGAAAGGTTTGTTTTTTCCCGTTTTCTCCTTTTCAATTTGCTTTCTGCAGGTTTCCTCAGGGTTGCATTATATTTTTCCTCTCCTTTGTTTTTTTTTCCTCGCTTCCACCTTCTTCAACCATGACGAACTTCTCCCTTTTAACTTCCCCCCCCTCTCCCCTCATTCCTTTCCTTGTGCCCGGTCAGGTTTTTTACAGGCCCATCCTTTGAACCGTGATCTGTCTTGTACTCCGAGACCTCCGGTTTCTCCCCCAGGGTCCAAGTGGACTCTGTCTGGATATTGCCCTTAATTAACTCGGATCCTAAGCTCTTTTTGCGCTGTTTCTCTCCCCTTTCCCCCTACTGTGCGTGCGCCTGCCTACCGTTTCTTTTTATCGGTTCATTTTTGAGCTTTTCCCGGTGCTTTCCCTGTCGCCGGCGGTGAGCCCTTATCATCTTTCGAAGCTTTTGCATGGACTCCTCCCAGAAGTGTGAGTCTCCATCAATTCTACCCTTAGTACCAGCAATCCCGTCGGGTCACTCTCCCCGCAACCATTTTTCGTAATCCACGGGTCATTCACAGATTTCCGCCTCTCTCACGACCTTTGTAGAGCACTTTCCCGTTCCACCCTAGAATAATCCATTTTTGTTGTTAAAGTTCCCCCTCCTTTGGTGCTAGATGGTTTTAAAAGGCTCCTTTCTTCTTCAAGTGATCCCCGTTGCAGAGCTCCCCACTAATCTGTACGTTCTATCCCCCTTGGTCCGACCGAAGCCCGTAGTTTAACTCTCAGGAAAACCCTCTTGTGTGTTTCTAGATCTCGTGCCCGAGCCGAGAGATCACCCGCTCGATTTTCCCCCCCACTGTTCGCGTGCTGGTGCAGTCTTTGATGAACCCAGGGTAGACGATTTTTCTCCGAGAGCCATTCCGACCCTCGGTGTTGAAATCTGAATAGCCCGATCCCGAATTCTGTAGATTGAAGAAAAATCTGCCACGTTCGAATGCCACTCAGTATTTTCTCGTCTAGCACCGCAGAGGTATAGTTCTCCGTGTCTATTTTTTATCGCTCTCTCGGGGAGAACTCACGAAGCTTGGAATTTTAAGTTTTATGCCTTCTTTCTAGACCGACGTTTTGTTCTTAGAGCATAACTCACGGGACGTTTTTGAGATTCCCTTCTCTCCCCATTCCACCTGGTTTTTAGAGACCTTTTGTCCTACTTCAATTGATTTTTTCCCACTTACAGAAAGTTCCCGAGCATTCCCGATTTCTGACCGTTCTCACGGACGACAGCTATTTTTGGAAGTGATTTGAGTTAACTTTCTTCTTATTTGGCGAAGCTCACCCCTCTGGACTCTTTTAAAACGCAGTCCTTTCTCATTCCAAGGGTCGGCTGCGGCGCGAAGCTTTCCTCCCCTCCCTTTTCTAGAATTTATTCCCTCAACGATTACGGTTTTTTCGTGGATTAAGCCGCTTTTTTCGCAAGTTCGATTTTCCCTTTTTTTGGTTTGTTTCTCTCCAAGGCCTTTCACGATTCTTTTCCCCCTGAGCTCTTTTTTGCATGTGCCAGAGAGGGTCCCCTGGTAGGAGAACCCCGAGTCGCCCGAAGACGGGGATTTTTCGGCTCTACTGAGGTACGAAAAACCATGATTTTCATTTGTCCTTCGTGCCCCTGGAAGAGAACTTCTCTGTTTAGGGTGCGGTTTTGACCCAAGACCCCTCCGGTATCTTTAATACCTCATACCTACGCCGTGGCTTGGTTGGAGACCCTTTATATTCCCGTTCGTTTTTTTCATTTCCTCCCGGAGTCTTTGGATCTTATGTTCCGTCGAAAGTATGTTGGATCCATTTCCCCGCCCATCCCCCCTCTACACCCACTCCATTACTTCAAGGCAACCTCAACATTTCCAAATTAATCGTCCTACACCCTTGGACCCTTTTTCCAACAACCCTTTCTCCCCCAGAAAATCGGATTGCTTTCCCCTGTCCCCCCCACCCCAATACAACGGGAATTACGTCCAACGGGGGTCAACGATTTCACTTTTTTGTATCTATTATTCCCCTAAATCAAGATCCGCAGAAATTAAAACGTCAGGAACCCCCGTCTGGCGCTGTCCATCCCGCAGAGAATTCGATACCGTTGGAAGAAGAGATACTTTAGTCAGATGCGTCGTTTTTTATTCCTCCTCTTATAGAATCAGCCCCTTCTTCAACTCCTTCTAACCAGCAGAGTGAAGCACTATACATGCCCTCCCCCCAACGTTTTCGGCTAGAGAGGATAAATATTCGAATTCTTTGCATTTCTCACGTCTTCGTTTTTTTCTCCTTAAGTTTTTCTTTCCCTCCCCAAACCCACACGATCAGCTCGACCCCTTGACAGCCCCCCAATCACTCTCTCGACATCCCTTCTACGTCCTCTTGCACCAATATTTAAAATTTTGCCGCAACGCCAACACCCTGCATCCAATCCGCAAGTTTTTCCGCACCTTCCCGTTCGCAAGAACTGACCATAGTTAATCACACTGTAGCCGTTAACTTTTCCCTTCTGAAGGGGGGTTTCCGGGGTCCCCCCTTATGTTCCCCCCTCTCGATTACATAGACTTCTCCTCACAGGCCTGACAAATGCCTTCCCTCTCCGGAGCCGTTGAAGTTCAATTCAGTGGGGCCATGTATACCTGAGAATGTGTTCAACGTTTCGCCTAGCAAATTCTAACATCATGATTCACAAAGCCGAAGGACAACGGTGCAATGCAGGGCCTTCAGTGTGCCTCTATTTTTTTTTTTTTCCATTTGGATATCACTTATGCTTCCTTTGTTTGCTCTGTGAACGCCTTCCCCTTAGAGACCCTCGCGCTCAAGATAAAACTCCCATGGACTTATTTTTCGCCCCCACGATCCTTCTCCCTTCGGCCCTGGCACCTATGCCTCACCATTCCCAGGATGCCCCCCCCCTATCAGGGACGTGGACCCCCCACTTTCTTGCGTAGTTTCTGCCTTTTTAGGGCGATCTTTTCCCTCAAGACCCAGGAGTGTTGTACAGTTGAGTCCCCCCCCATTGCCTTTTTAATCAATTACGCGCCGTTTCCTTTCCACAGCACGCCACACCTTCACAGCTCCTTCTTCTTTCCCTTTCCCTTTTTACCCCCCAGAGCTGCGGTCGTCCCCGGCATACCGGCACTCCCGTCAATTGAACAATCGACCCTTTTTTCCCTCTCTTCCCTCCTGCCTCTCGTAGGCCATCAACCAACCTTTGGCCGCGGCATCAGTCGTTCCTCGCTTCTTTTTCATTCGTCGTCCCCCTCCCAGATGGCTGTATCTCTTCCCCTCACTTTTGGCCATGCGCGGTCTGCATCGCTCATGATCCGCTCACACTGCTTCCACTTGAGTCCGTTCGAATACAAACAGAGAGTCGCTCGATGCCCTCCATGTGAACGACGAGCAATGCCTCAGGTTGGAGGAAAGTTCGTGGTTTAATTCCGGTAATCTTTAAACAGCAAACGAGGGGAGACGCAATGGGGGGTGAAGAGCGGATGGCGGGAAAGCTTCAACTTCACTGCCACAAATACACTGAAACCTCCCTCCTCCCGAGATGAATATGTTACATTCTTTTCATTACCCTTTTGTATATCCGACGATTTTACCTCAGCTCCCCCTTCTCGCGCGGCTATACCCTTGTTGAAATTGAATGAGCGCTGGCAGAAGAGAAGGCACCGATTCTTGCCTTCTGCTTATCCCCCGCACCTGCGATGTTTCGCGAATAGCTCTCGCTGCCCTCCATCTTTCGCACAAGGTGTTTTTTGAAATGGCCGAAAGCACGTTTTCATCCGCACATTTCCCTCTTTTAATTTGCTCCGCCTTTTTCCGTATGCCGCGGAACTAATCTGTTTTTCCTCTGGAAATGTGTGTGTCTTACCTTCCTTTTCTTTCGATTGTTTTTGTCTAGTTCTGGTCCTAAGTAGGTTAGAGTACTGGAGTAATCACCCCTGTGTGTGTCTACTCTCCACAGCCTCCGTTCCTTTTTTACGAATATTCTCTTTTAGATAACTCCATTTTCGGCGGAGCAGATTTTTACTCTCCTTATTTTGACTTTTCTTCGCTGTTAATTGACCGGTAGCAGGAGGCTTTTTCTTTTCTCTTCATGGTTTTTTTTTGTGGCGAGAGCCGTATGCGCGGCACTGTCGGGAAGTCCGGATGCCTGTCAACATCTTTTTCTCTGATGTATATTTCCTTTCGATCCCGAACACCCCCTCAGAAGAAATTCATGCCTGATTTCTTGTTCCCTTTATTAGTTGCAGGAGGTTTATGCACGGTGGGAGCAAACGGGAACAATTCGTCTTCTCACCTTCTTCCCCGATTGACACCTTTTATGACTGGAAGGTGCCGGCCATTGCGTCTTGCCTTTTCTTGCGGCGGTTCATTCTCTCGGAATGTTTTTGACAGCCCCTCCCCTTGAAACCCATCCATGGAGAAATTTCTTCTGGATTTTGTTTTTTTGATGTTCCCTCCCCCTTTCTCCTTGACATTATCGGGAATCCCGGGGGATGTTTCTGTTTGTTGTTGTTTGAAAACTCTCTTTCTTCGGGTCCGTTCCCGCCTATGTTCGCTGTATTTATTTTCCGCTCTGGGATGGTAGTGATTTAGAGAGCTCTGGTTATTCTTTTTTTTTTTTTTTTTCCCGATGGTCTTTTCCCCCGGCCCACGTCCGAGGATAATGCCGCAACGAACAAATCCTTTATCTTAGTTTCCTTTCGCTCTTCTTCATTTCCCAGTTTCTCTTGGCTTCGTTATGACGGCCTCCTCTGAGTCGGTTCTTTCTGGAAATATGATTCCTTCTTCTGTCGTTAATAATTATCAGGATTTTTACAAAATTATCAAGTCGATATAGTCTCTCCCCTCCCTTGCCCGTATTTTCCGCAGCGTTTTCCCACCGTTTCTTCGGTTGATTGGTTTTGAAGTTCCCCGTTTTTTATGAAAGCTTCCTTTCAGTAATTCATGTTATTATTGTTTTTTTTGCCGTTTTAAGTATGTCCTTGCATGTTTTGCCCTTTATTTCCCCTCCCCCTTCCTTGAAGTTTCAAATCTTTTTGGAATTTCCTTTAATAGTTTCTCCTTGATTGTCGTTTAATGTTTCTTTTCCCTAAAGGTACGTAAGGAACCAGACCCACGGATGCCTCTCCTTCTTTCTCCCAAAGTATCACCGTTTCCGCTGGTTCCTCCCACCCCCGTCCATTTCCTAGAGGAGGATAGCTGCTGATGGCGCAACCTTCCCCCCCCTCCTGCTCCGCAAGCGGTATCGGTCACGTTTTCCACGCTAAAGTACCTTCCGGCCCAACTTCCCCTCCATTTTGGTGTAGTCAATCCCTACCCCTCCCTTCTTCGACGTCGAGTGTCTTTGCGCTACCCTCTTGCCCCAGATTTCTTATTCCCCCTGTTAGGAAGAGAGTGGAAGTTCTTTTTCTGGAAATTCAACCCCCCCCCAAAACCCGGTCCCCCCCCTTCACAAATTGTTCCAAATGGCGTCGGTTTTTTCACCGAACCCTCCAAACATCGTTTTGCACCCGGTTCAACCGATTTCTTGTATATCCGTCCAGAAACTCTTTAGCGATGAGTGGCCGCGTGAACGGACCCGAAGAGGCCTTTAAGATTTTCCCCTTTGAATTTTCCTTTCCCTCACCCATGCACGAATCAGGCCCACAGCAGTCGTGTCGTTTACGTTTAGCCGCATCCGGGTATCTTTTCTCTGAAGTCTCATTTTCCTTCAGATAGGAGGACCTGCATCGGCTTGCTCCCCTTTGATTCATGTCTAGCGCCGGTTCTCCTTCTGCCAGGTGGCTGCTCCATCAGGACACACATCTCGGAGGTCGGTTTTGCGCACTTTCCCTCCGCTTGTCCTCCCTGCTGCATCGCCGAGTCCCCCTCCCCACGCTCTAATCTCTTTTACCATCTCTACTTTACGATCCCGTACAATCATGCCCTTCTGGTGCGTGCTGTTTTCTATTTCTTAGCGGACGTTTGTGTTCTCTTTTTCTCGCCCGTTTCCTCGTCATTTCCCTACTACGCACTGCTCTCGAGAACGATAATAGTTTCTTCCGTTTTTGCAGAAAGAACCCCTCTCGACCTTGTCACTCTTTGCGGTGTGCCGGCTCTTGTCCGATCCTTCTTGCCGCCCTTGTGTCCGAGAGTGAGCCAAATCGTTCTGCGTCTTTTCTGTTCCCCCCTGGTGGATATCAGTCTTCTTTGTTTGGGGGCCGTTCCTATCCGTTCTGTCCAGTGGTCTTTCATGTCGTGGCTCACCGATTGTCCTTGCCCGGTCGTTCGGGCGGTGTTTAACTCCTTCGCTTTTTCCCAATGCGTTCTTCGCGATGCCGGCCATGTTCCTCTTCTTGCCTCCTGCTTTTCTTTTCTCGGTTCCTTTGACATCGCATGTTCTCGTTGGAGTTTCCCCTACCGACACATTCCTTCGGCTTGCCCACAACCTCTGTTACTCCTATTTGTTCATACTTCACCCCCCCCCGTCCTCCTTCCTGTTTTCCACATCGGACTGTCATCGTCCATATCGCCGGATTTCCCCTCTATCATTCTTCCCCTTCGATTCGGTGCGGACTTCCTCTTCGGAGTGCGGACGATTCGTAGGTTTTCGCTCGAGATCCCTTCTCTCATTTTTTTTTTCACCCCCCCCTAACGGTTTCCCCCTTTGACCCTATTTTCTCCCGCCGGCATCCGCAAAGCTCAAGGCCCCATTTCTTTCACCCTGCCTCCCCCTGTCAAGGTGGGTTCAGGTTTGTCCCCGTCCGACTTTTTTCGAATCTCCTTGTCTTTTCTCTTTCCGTATTGTTGCATTCGCTTCCACTCCTTTTTTTTTTTCCCGAACCCTGCTGAACATTTCCAGCAAGAAGGATCTCCAACTTGAAAGCCCTTTTCCGGAAACCTTCCTCCCCCCCCTCCTTTTGTTTAAGGTTTTGGTTTCCTTTGCCCCTCCCTTTTGTAACAATTGTTTTTGTCTTCCGAGATTCCCTACCTCTTTAAGATGCTCACTGGCTTCCCTCCTATCTCCTCCGTCTCACCCTTTGAACTATGATAGTCAGCTTATGCCCTCCTCCCCGTCGACTCCCCTGACAATAATCGGCGGATTGCGCTCTTCCGGCGGCGGAGCATATTTGACGATTCTAGAGGTTTTCCCGTTCTTTCTTAGTCGCTCTGCCTTTACATCAGAGCCTTCTTTTTTCTCTCTGTTGACCTCCTAAGGTGCTGATTCCTTCTTGACCTACTCCCTGAAACCACCAAGAAGGGTGACAGGCTCGAAACTCAGCTCTTGATTTAAACCTTCCTTATCCCCTTCGTCACTCTAAACTCTCCCCCTGATTCTGCGAGCCCTTCCTTATTTTTCCCCTACTTTCACGACAAAACCGTAAAGTCACCTACGGTGCGCTAAGATTTTCAGACCAGGAGAAAAGTCCTCTGGAACTTTTTGATCCGGCCGCCTCTCCCCAACCGAAGATCAGTGGTTTCCGCAGTCCACCCGTTTCAACTTTAGGCAACTCGAGTTCTTGATAGAGATTTGCCCTCCAGATCGAATGAGACTACACCTATTTTTGAATTTCAACCAAACCCGGTTTCCTCCGTTTTTTGCCTCCTGTTGATGGCCAACCCGCCGCAAGATAGCTTTTCGCTTCGGTAGTTGCCATTTCGAAATTTTTGATTCTCGCGACCTAATTCCTTTCAGACCTCCAGTCCCCCCCACATCCGTCCCTGATTTAGGCCGTCTGACTAATTCCCAGGCGATATTTCTCCTTTCTTGTTCAGAGGTTCTTTCTTGAGTCATGGCCCCGGAAACGTTTTTAGAAATGTCGAATGCGCCCCTTCCTCGTACCGAATCGGTTGAGCTCTGCCCATATTCTTGCCTCGTTATGGGAGGCCCGTTCCCTTTGGATACTGTCCCTATTTGTACGAAGATTCGGAAGTTGAGACTAAGTAGAACCCCCCTTCTCATCATCTTATGTGCCGTCTCTGATCAGTCCTTGCCGAGGAGTCCTTTTTATCATTGCTCTTGCAAATGCAGAGTCTCTTAGTGCGCTTACCCTTTCCTTCCAAAAAGATGTCAGATCTATTCGTAAATTTCAGTGTAGGCCTATATTACTACCATTACCCACCTGTTAGAAAGCTGTATGAGACACTGTGAGCGATGAGTGGGATACATCCTTGAGTTTTCGTCCATTTGGCTTTGTTTTTTTTTTGGCATTATCTCAGGCCCCCCTTTGCGTACACCTCTCCTTTCGATCTGTCTGACTGTGCGGTTTTTTCCCGCTGGTATTCCGCAAAACCTCGTAACCCTTTCGATCGACCGTCGTTTTAGTAAAACTGTCGACCAACCTGCCCCCATTTTCTTGACGCTTCGTACTTGCTTTCTGATTTTCCCTTTCTTGTCCTTCTATTTTTTTCTTGCCCGGCGTGTTGCCCCCGGTTTGCTCCATCCTCTTCACTCTCCTATTCCCTGTTGCTTTTTGTTGACCCGTCTGATACATTTTCAGTCTCGTTAATATCATGTTCACTATTCTGCTTTCTCCCGGGGAGTGTCAAGTTTCTGACCTTTCCTCCCCTTTATGCGGCTTTCCTCCTCCCCGCACAATCAAAGACTAAAGCTATAAATTCCCAGCGCCCCCACAACCCCCCTCTTGTTTTTTAAATAAGGGCCCTCCCTTGAGAACCGTTCATCCCCTCCCCCCTCTGATGCGTAACCGTAACACCCAACAAACCCCCAGGCTTCCAAGTTGCGTCCAGAAACCATTTTTTTGGCGTATACTTCCCCATCACACGACATCAACTTAACTTCCCCATCTTCCACCGAGTACCCCCCCATTCTGCGCTGGCAGCTTCCCAGTCTCTCTCCGCGCGATCCTTTGTCACGAAGAAGAATTATTTGCCATGCCTCTCCTCTTTTCTCCTTATAGTCCCAGAAATTATTTGCACTTTTTCCCGAACCCGCCTTTTTATCGACCTCTCAGGAACTCCCCCCCTGGAGGATTGGAAGCTCTCTCCCTCTCTTCTACCCTTTTAGGAGCAGGCCCTAACGGTTCTTTTTCGTTTTTGATGCTGTTATTTTAACACCGAGCCAAAAACCAACCCCACTCTCCCCCACTCTTCCTGACAGACATCACACCGAGCGACAGTATCCTCTGCAGCGAACCAACCTCCTCAATACGCCGTTGTTACAGTCAGTTCAACCCCCCCCCAGAAAGCACGACGTTTGCTTACCTATGTAAGAGTGAAGTTCTAAGACCCTATTAACTACCGGAAAGAAGCCTGAGATAATTTCCCTTTCTGTGGTAGAGTGTAACTTTGTGAGTGGCTAACGACGAAGTCGCAAGTCCCCGCACGGACCAAACGCGTGACTCTCACCGCGACCCCTTTGACTCAGTTAAATTCAATTGTTCCTAGCTTTTTTCTCTCCTGCGCGTGACGGCGCCCTGCCCACCCCCTGAAGAAATAATCGCTAACGCCGTTCCACATTCCCTGGCTGTCCATGCCGATCAGATTCTGCTTTTTCTGTCTCGGAATTCTTTTAGAACATTTTGGTTTACACCTTGCCAGCAAACCCTGCCAGATCCAAGTGACGCTAAGTTTTCCGATACGCCCTGGCCTTCCTAGACGCAGACGGACGACCAGGATTTTGCATAACACTTTCATTTCCCCCCGCAGTCGGCGTGTCAAAAACTTCCTGCCCCCTGCAGCAACGTGATCTGCGCGTGTCCTGTAATCGGCCCTCCCCCTTTCACTCCTTAGTGGACGGCGCTCACCCCTCTCTTGTAGGCTTGGTTACTGACTTGCCGGACCCGCCTCCTTCCATACATCGCAAACCTTTCTAGTGCATTTCCCTCTCCCCCCTGCACCTTGATGCGTTTAGTTTGGTCCATCTTTAGCCTCTCCCCATATAGAAGTTTTTTTTTTTTTCGAAGTTCCCTTTCCGAGGCTCCTTTCCTTTCAACCCAACTTTTTTGGGCCGTCATGAAGGGCGTGCCCTTCTTCGCTCTCTTTTTCTACTCCCCCCTGCCCATGATAGGGGAGTGGTTCTTATTCCAGCACGCTTTTTTCTGCTCTTCGCGCCTCCTCCTCTTGCCAGCCTACCGGGCCAGCCAGAGGCGGCGATACCCTTTCTCGGAGTCGTAGACACAAGGTCCTCCCGACCCTCCCCACGTCTTCTTCGCTTTTTTGATTGTGTCATTGCCGTTGAAGTCGTTCACTCCATCTCTTTTCGTTTTCCCCCCCCCCCTCCCCTCCCCCTTTTTTTTTAGATCTATGGCTTTTATTTTCAACGGGCACTTCCCCCCATCCCCCCTCCGTGTGTTCCTCGGTTTTTCTTCGTTTTCTTGATGTCTCATCTCGCGATTTATAGCGGCCGCGGTAGTTTTTCTTCTTCTGGATGAATCGCGGCACCCTTATGCTCGCGTCCGGCCTCTCATTTCGATGCTGTGCTTTCCCTCTGTCAACTATATGTTTTTCTCCGTCTCTCTCTTTCTTTCCTTCCTTCGGCAGGCGGTGTGTTTCCCTTGGTCCCACGCGCTGACGATTTGAACTTGTTACTATGACTTTTATTTTTTTACTTTTGCCCCTGTGATACTGCCTTTCGACATCCTCTGCTTTTTCATGCGCTTTTCCCTGGTCCTACGATCCGGAAGGGATTTTTCTCGAGGGTGTTGCTGCTTCTTTGGCTCGTCGGCCTTTCCGGCCCGCATTCGTCCAAACTGCCTTTTTTTTGGGCCCGTCCCCCCCCCTCGTTAGGTCCACTTCCCCTTGCCCCCCCGTCTTTTTTTCAAGAAACCGCCCAGTGAGCGGCCCCGCGTTAGCATTTTTCGATCTCTGGTTTTCCCTCGGTCGCCGTCGTTTTTCATGCTCTTCTGCCATTTCGTTTGAGAGCGGTAGGTCGTTTCCTTTTCTCCTTCCCCTTGATCCCACGGGGAAGCCAACAACTTTTCTATTTCGTGCTTTTTCTCTCCTTTCAACGGACCCCGCCCTTTGCCCCGGGAATAGCGGTCCTTTTGGTGCAAGTCGTTTGCACCCAGCTTATGATGTTATCACGATTCTTCTCCGCACGGGTGGTCACAATCCCTTTCTATTCCCTTTTTCTTGAACTCTTCCCCGGGAGTAAATGTTAGGAGCGCTGGCCCGTTCTTCTTCCTCTCAGTCGCGGAAGAGCTAGCCCTCAATTGCAGCCTGTGCCCCCCCCCCGCCCCCTTCAATTTGCTTGGTGCCCTCTTTTTTCTAACGATTTTAAGTCTAGAAGCTGAACATTTGGGACCCCCCCCTGATGTTTTTTTTCTTTGCTTTTTTCAACCGGCTGGCGCATTTTTTTCCCCTCATGGTTTGCGACGGCTTCTGCTTCTGCGCTTTTTCTTTGCGTTCGGTGGTCGCGTGGGTTTTCTTTGTCGAGTGGACCTCCCTTTCCCCCTCTTCACCGGAAAGAAGAAGGTACGCCCGAAATTCTTTTGAAAGCTTTCTCTCTCGGTCTACCTCGTGCTGGGCCTTCTCTGTGCGCGGCTTCTTTCTTTTTTCCTTCCGGTAAGTGACTCCGGGCTTTCGATATTTCATTCGGCAATCCTTGATTTTTACTTTCGAAGAATTCTCGGAAAACGGATCGCCGCCGATTTAGGCTCTTCTTCCCCTCCTCCCGCCCGATGCATATTTCCCCCGCCGATGGGCTCCCCTTGCCGCGTCTGATTTCGTTCGCATCCCGTTTTTCTGACCCGGCCGGTTTTTGGCCGTCATCTGATTATTGTTTGTTTTAGGCTGCATCCGGTTCTTTTTCCTGAAGTTCCTTCCTTTTTCCCCTTCTCTTAACTAAGTGTAATATTTGTTGTCCCCTTCCCAAGTTAATACTTTTATTTGGATTAGTTGCCTCCGCTGTCGACGAACACAAGAAGCAACGTCTCTCATTTCCCCACAACCTCAGACCTTCCCCTTTTTACGGGCGGTCAACCAATCCCACTTTTTACAGGCTTGGTTAGCAAGATCCTAGATTAGAAGTCCATCCGGCTCCCTCCGCGTTGGGTACTGCAAGTAAGTCCGCGACTTAGCTTTCTTCACAAGAGTTTGTTTTCCGAATCGCTTTTAAAAACGCCGTTCGACTTTCTTAGATTTAGGGACGTTTCTGACTACCCCTTCTTTCCCCCCTCTCTTAAGTGCTAACCCAGTTGGATGGCCTCTGGGGAAGCTGGGCAGGGTAGTCCCTTAACCCCCACCCCGCCCAAATAGACGATCAACAGGAGGCCTTTATCCCGCCTCCCTCCCCGCACCCATTCCCCTCTTGTCAGAGAGTAAACGGATGGCTGATAACCTGCCCCTTAGCTCTTTCCTTTTGTGGACAAGTGCGAAAAGTACGAGAACGTAAAGCGGCGCCCCCCAATGTTCCTATCCTTTTCCTTTCAAATGCACTTCCTAGGACCCCGCCCTTTTCTTTCCCTACGTGTTTAGAAGCGCTCTGATTGAGGTAATTTGCCTTGGCTTTTTCTCCTTTTCCTTCTCTTCGTAACGTCATCGGCTTTTTCAGTTACCTCTCGAGGCCGTGCCATTTCGGCTTCCTTTATGCTTTTGCCCTCCCCCCCCGCTTGGAGTCGTGTCCTTTCTTATGCGGCCCGCCCCCTCCGCTGCTTTGACGCCATGCTATCGAGAACCGACACCTGGATGCTCCCTAGAAAATAGCCCGAATCTCGACGCCGAAACGCATTCGTCTCTTTCGATATGGGTTCGGCTCGGGTGCTGGTTGAGCGATATCCCGCCCTTTCCTCCTGTTTCTGATCAGGACATCCAGAGTGCCCTGTCTTTGCCCCTTCAGAGGCCGGTTTCAGCCAATTTCACCCTCCCCCCCGCTACTTTTTGTCAAATCTCGGTCGGTGGCCCCCATTCTCTTTCTGGTAATATAGAACTTTGACCCGCTGTTTCCTCGTTGCGACAACTGTTTTTCCGTTTATCGTCGTTTTGGGCCTGGGTTCTCTTCTGAGTGGTTGGGAGCGGCGCCCTGGGCCCCCCCTTGCCTTTTTCGTTGGAGCATGTGCTCAATGTCGGGTCGCCCGAGGGACTTTGGTGTCTTGGCTCCAGTTGTTGACGTTTTCGACATCTCTGTTGCTGAGTTCCTGACAGGATCAATGACAGGCTTTCAAGCCTGAGTTTTCGAGTTTTTTCCCTTGTACCCTGAGTGATTCAGGTTGTTCCTTTCGGGATATGTCCCTGCGGAGACCGACCCACATTCGGATGTCTCCCCCCTCCCCCCTTTCTAGGTAGGAGTTGTGCGTTCCCTGCGGGCAGCCCCCGCCGGGACACCGAGTCCGTCCCCCCTGTCCTTCCCGCCCTCTTCAGGCCACTTTCGCGCCAGCTCTCCGGTGGCGTGGCGCAGGTCTTGTTCCCGCTGAGCGGATCAAATTTGTTTTTTACGCCGATCTCTATACGTCGGTATGGTGCCCCTTGCCATTGTCGACTCGTCCTCGTTTCAATTCCCTCCCTCTTTCCCCCCCTTGGTTCCCGTTTTTTGACGGACCCCCCTGACCCTCCTCATTGCGGTTGATTTCACTTTTTTTCCTCCCCGTTTAAAGTTTTATTCTTTTTCTGCCTGTTTTCCCGTGATACTATCTATTACTCTCCGTTGTGTTTGTTTCGAGAGTTTCCCCCCTTTCTTCAAAGGCCAGGAAACCCCCTCTTACCCTGAAAACCGTCGCCTTTCCACGCCCTACCAGTTCTTGAAGTCATTTTTTTTTCGGCACCTCACTTTGAACTTTGAGCTGGCTTGATTGCCGTTGACCTTCTTTCTCTCTGCAGTTTGACATACACTGTAGGGTCTTTCCCTATATGAGTCGCAAAAGTTATTCACTATCGCTCTAGGGATTAGTGTCTGCCTGCCACCACTCTTTCTCCCTTCGCGGATCGGACTTGGTCCCTCAGGATTTGACAGATTTACCTCCTCGGTCTATTTTTGAATCCCTGGTAAAGTCGACCATCAGCCAGCCAAGCCTGTTGACGGTCTTCCCATAAAGGTGAGCTTCTTTCTCCTCTGTACCTAACTCTTATCCAACCGCACTCAGTCGAGGTACACGTCCTCCCTTCTGCCCCTAAGGATTGTTAACAGGCCCGGTTTGATCAAATACGTTCCCTTAGATGCCCCGAGATGTACGAGTTTTGATCACTTAGAGTTTTTTACACTTCCTCACTATCTGCAAGTCCCCCACAGGTTCCAGACAGCGGCTCCCAAAATTTTTGCTACCCTGAAGCATGCAAGGTATCCCTTCTCGCGTAAGCCCGTCCGATATCCCCCCTTTAACCATTCCCCCAAGACAACCGTATGTTCCGTCCCTCTCGGGAAAAATAGGGCGTTGCCTCGGCTAGCAGCCGTCTCCCCGCCTCTTCGATTGGTCGACCCACAAAAAGTAATTCTTTGTCCCCCTCTTTTTGCATTGAAACACCTCTCTTATCTCTTTTTTCCAGTCCAGCAGTTATGGAAGATGTGTCTGTAGACCCCCCCCTTTCCTCTCTTTATCCTAGCAAAGTCCGCTTTTTTTCTCCCCCATAGAAAGTCCCCACCAACGAATATTTAGGAGAGAGCTACCGGAGAGGTTTTCTCCCCTATTGCTATTTTAACGGTTATACCCCGATTTACCCTTCCCCCTCAGCTGTGTTGAATTGACGAAGGAAGTTCCGACGCCTCTTGTTTTCCGGGCTCATCTCCCCCTTTTTTTCCTCCCCCGGACTTTTTATGCAGGATCTAGATAAAATGTTCTCATCCTCTCGTGCCTCCGACGTTAAAGTGCGCATGCTGCCCTTTCAACTCGCATGAAAAATCGCGCCGGCGACCTTTTGAATCCTTCAGTAGCGTGTTTTAAGTTTAATTTCTTCCCTTGTCCTTGCAACCATTTGTTGATACCGTGGCGCTCTACGTCATGTCCCTCTCCCGCAGATCACAGGGGCCTTAGGATGAGATACACCAGTTTTACTCCTTCTTTCAGAAAGTGTATCGGTCGTTCGGGGGTCCCACGCCCGACCAGTTGGAGATGTCGATTTGGAAGTCTTTGTTTTTTCCCCTTCTCTACAAGAGGCGTACCGTTTTTATGCCCGAGCCAAGTCACTTTTGCTAGCGGTTCCCTGGTGGCGCAGTGAAACGAAAGTAGTCTGAATTCGAGCACAGTTGTTTTTCGTACTGTCTCAACCATGGACTTTGGTACTTTGCCTGTATCTTATTCTCTGATTACGGGCTAGAATGTGTGTCCCCCCGGTAGGTGGTGCAGTTTTTGCCCCCCGTGAAACCGTTTTTTTCATGATAAATCATCCAGGTTTTTTTCAATGTTTCTTTTTTTCCCCCCCCTCTGGCTTAGGTGACTTATTGTTGGATGAAATAAGTTTGTTCTCCAGGCGTGCGAAATGTTTTGTCGTATGTCTTCTGCCAATTCCATGCCAACGACCCCCAGATCAAATTTCATGCCCCCCCACCTCATATGCCCTTCGGTTGGAATAAAGGCAAAGTCCCCACTTTCTAGTACACCTTATAACACGAACAAGAGGGTCCGTCACCCCCAACCCACCCCTCCATAACATTTCATTCCTGCACAAGGCAGGAGAACCGATGACGGGCTTCTCGTTCCCCCCCCCTTTCCCGACAGTTAAAAGATACGAGGAATTGATTCCCACGTCTCCCTGGTCCAAACATACGGCAGCGACTTACGATTTCCCCTTCCGACGGTGTCCGAGCTACTTATCCAGAATGCTAGCTTTATTTCCGCATTCTCTCGCGCCATGAGCTTCCCTTCTACCAGACAGCCCGCCATGCGAGCACCTAGAATGCCCTCCGGCTTCTAGAAGATCCTTTCGAATCTGGCAGTGAGACCCCTTTTTTCTCCCCGTTGAAGAAGACTAGTTATCTCCCCCGACACACCAACCCCCACGCGCGCTGACTACTTTTACCATCCCGCGCGCCCCCCGACTCCTGTACGCTAGAAACCCCCTCTCGACCCTCTTTCGCCCTCCGTTAAGTTTTTTACCACACACCTAGGACTCCATCGGATACCAAATTATGAGTCGAATCCCCTGCCCCTTTAATAAACGGAGTGATGTCAAATTTCCGTCAAGTCCCCTTTTCTCTGAATGGCGTCGATAGCTTCGTTCACGGCGCCGCGGCCGTTTCGGCCATCGTCCTGAAGTCCCCCCTTTTTTCCCTCTCTTTTAATCTGGGCCTTAGTTTTAGACCGGCACGTTTCCTCCTGCCCACCTTTTTTCATCCCCTTTTTCCCTCGCTGCAAAAGAAGCCCCCCCCCCCAGTACCTGCTGCCGGGTAAGATTTTTTTTTTTCGCCCGCGTGTGCCGTTTTTATCGCACGCTAAGCATCTTTGTGTCCCCTTTCCACGAGTGTCAACGCCTCAAATTATTGCTCAGAAGCCCCCCCCCCCTCCTTCGTTTTCCTTCCCCATACGACGTGCGAAGTTTTTGGAATAACAGCGCCCTCCCAAAGAAGTCAACTTCGGGACCAACGTTTCCGACCCTTCGTGATCTTCCCCGGAGAACCTTCCTTTTACGTGTCCTCACCTTTTTTTTTCGTTCGCGTACCCCCCCCAGAGACTGGTTTCTTAAGGACTGCCATGAACGCTTCTTGATTCCTCATTGCTTTCACCCCCTTTGCCAACAGACCCCCTTGATCGTAGGAAATTTACACATGAAACCCAGAACTTCTTCTGCGACCCCTGGAGGAATAATGACGTCCCTTCCCCTTCCAACCGGTTGCTTTGAGAGTCCCCGCTCAGTTCTGGCCATTTCAACCCCCACACCTTGCAGCCTGAGGTCGATAAGCGCTCTCTCCCTTCCTCGAAACATACAGATAGGGCAGTTTTTCAGAATTCCCCCTCCCCTCTCGGCCCTTTAGTGTCGGCCAGCCTTCATGCTCGCTTTCCTTAGTCAGCCGCGCCAAGATCCCGCTGCAGATGAGAATAACCCAGATATTCCCTCCCCGGTCCTCCCCTCATTCCCCTTCGCTGGAAGGGGAGTGGATTTTTCGTGAGGACAGAGTTAACGCCATCTCTCTTCTCCTCCCTCCTGTTGTCTTTTGGCTTCCCCTTCAGGTCCATGCCTTTCCCCTCCAGTGCTCAAGCCCTTACTTGTTAAATTCGGTTCACAATTCGTCGCCGATTTTTCAGCATGCCGTCTTCTCTTTGTGAGCGGCGTTAGCCGACCTCGCGGCCCAATTAATGCTCGCTGGCCGACCGCCTTTTTTGCCCGCGAGTGCCTGACTCGGTAACAATTGGGCCTTTTGTCTCGTCAGAAGCGTCTGGGCAATAGCATTAAAGGAAGGTGGTGAAGCGCCTGCCTCCGCCCTCTCCCCCCCTTTTTTTCTTCTAATTCGTTACAGTCTTGGTGCCTCCCTTCGACTGCCATCCTGTTGGTTTGAGTCTTTGGTTTACCTTAAGCTTTATTGCTGTTGCGTCAGGTGTTTGCCTTTCGTGCTTTCTAGCCTTCTCCCTCCTTCCTGCCCCCCTTCTCGGGTGTTTACTGCTCCCTGTCAACACGCCGTCCGCGTAACGGTAGTTGATTGCCCCTCCCAATTCACGCACTTGCTTTGAATCTTTTTGTAACGCTTTTGTTTAATTCCGCCGGTCTTCTTCGTTCTGGGCCTCTCGGCCATGGCGTTGTGCGCGTCTGCGACCTTCAGATAGGCGTTCCCCCTTTGGACCGTACCACGCTTTATATTTCGATAAAGGCAGCCCGCTCAACTCACCCGTTTCCCTCCTTACTGCAGTCCGGTGGTTTTTCCTTAGTCGTGTCCTCATTTTTTCTGCAAGGTGGGCGTTTCTCGTCCACACCCTTAGCTTACCTTCCCCCGGATTGCCTTTCTCTTTTGAGTCCACGTTGCTCTTCAGTCCTTCGGGGAGTGGGAAGGCAAGGATGCGCCGTCAGAGGAGCCTTCCCCTCCCCCCCTTCCCCTCAACTCCCGTCCTCAATGGATTCCGTTTCTGCGTTCCCCCTGTGAGTCCACTCCGTGCGCGACGCTGAAATTATTTCACTTCTCTGCTGTGATGCGGTTGTGGTTTGAAACTTCGGCTGCGGCCCGAGGGTTCCGCGCCGGATGATGCCTTTTCTTGGCTGGTGGCTGGAAGTTTTTTTTTATGGGTCGCGTGGGTGTTGTTTTCAAGTCACGGCTGCGTCCTGAAACGCTACGTCTGCCCTTGAAATTGAACCCTTTTTCTCGTCCTTCGCCACTCCCGGAATTTTCTATCGCTGCGGCTTTGTTTCTTCTGCGGAAGTGTCTATGTTTTTTTCTTCGATCCGGCGGCCGAATTTTTTCTCTCTTCCCGGCGGCCCCACCTGAAATCTCTTAAGAAGCGCGTCGCAGCACTGCACGTATTTTTCCGCGCCCTTTTCCATTTTTTGCCCCCCGAGGATTCTTGTCGTTCAGTCCCCCGAAACCCGGTCTCTGGTTATGAACGCGAATTTTGTTATTCTTTTGTTGTTTCCTTTTCCTCCCTCCTCCTTTGGTTGCCAGTTTCTAATGGATTGAGGTATTGCCTGCCCTGCGTTTCCCAATCTTGAGTTGTTGATGATTTACTATGCTTTGGATTGTCGTCGCAGGATTTCCCGACGCAATACCGGTCCCCGTCACGTCACCAGAAAGCAAGGTCATCTTTTCCCACCCCCCTCTCCTTACCTGTCCAGAGCGGGTTCTAAACATCCCCCTTTACCTGATGATGAAGTTATCGATTGTTTGCAACCAACCCCTCCGTTTCGCAGCCCTAGATAGGCCGGTGCAGCCCGGACGCAGTCGTCCCCTCCCTGCCTGTGGGTAGACCCTATACCGCGAACCACGCTTTGCAGGTCGATAGTTTATTGGCTGCACCAGCTTTTCCCCCTTCGGCTTTGATAAAGGTATGGGAACTTAGCCTTGACCTTCCGGCCTGTCGAGCACTTTCCCAAACCCCCCAAACCACAAAGCGACCCCTCTCCCACATTATCTTTCCCCGCCTCCCTGACTGCCTCCAACATCGTTCGAATTCGTTTCAAGTGGCGTCCCTCTTTTCCTTTCTAACGGAAATTTAGAGATCCTCGGCGAGCGTTCTACAGTCCCTTCTGCGTACAAGAGCCCTGATCTTTCCCAACCTTTCCCTGGCCTCGCCCCCGAATTCGTTACTGGAAGTAGCGATGAGTTTCTCTCCCTCTGGGCAAGGCTAAAGGCCCTATCTCTGTCCCTGCATCTTCTGACCAGGCCTTCCCCGATCTCCCACCGGCGGCCATTTTCTGATTTATACCCAGTCTGTCTTCCCGGCGCTCTTTCCACATGGCAAGCAGCTGCGTTCGCCCACGTCTTGCCCCCTCTCTGATATTCGACCTTGAGTGCCGACCATGCCGGACTGTCTCCCTCCTGCTCTTTCGATGGGTCGTCTGTAGATCTTGCGCGGTCCATTCTGGCGTCCCTCTTGATAGACCAGGCTATGAGGACTACCCTCTCCCCTTAATTTTGGGCGCTCGGCCGTAAGCGTTCTTACAGCAACACATCTTCAAAAAAACGATCGCCCACTACGCCCCAATCTCGCTTCTTTTCCCTTCCGGATGAGGGAACTAATATGCACACGACCCGCTGTTTTCCCCAGAGTCGCACATTGATTTGTTTTCTCGGCCCCCTGGGTTACATAAGTCTTGGTTGAGGCTCCCTGTCTTTCTCCACCGTGACTGAGGAATTGGGCTCTGCCCTCGTCGGGGAAAAGGGTGTTGCTGCCTGGACGTCTGGGAGGGACGAATCGAGGCGGGGTCTCCGGACACTCTGAGAGAGGTGATTTTCTTTTCATTTCCACCCCCGGGTCCTGAGGATTGAGTTGTATCCCCTTTTACAAGAGACCTCCCTGAGGTAATGAGGGATTTTCTGTTAGGAGCAGCCAAACTTTGTTGCCCGCCTCCCCCGTCCCGTTAGACTTAGTGTCTCCTTCCCCCCCCCCCTGGGAGAGGTTCACTGGACTCATGCGCTGGCTCTCCTGTTGCACAGCCGTGGCGAGCTGCAAGGAACACGGTCTGTCCTTTGCGCCGGCGGATGTCCCGAGAGCGCCTATCCTCGTTACCGGTTGCGCTGAGCTCCCGACGTTGCAAGCCCTCCCCGCTTCGAACTGCTAATCGGTCACGATTCCCTTTCACAGTGATTTTGTATGACCCCACCCTGACCTCACCGCGAGTGAACGTTTTTCCCCCCTCGAGGTTCAAGGGTATTTTACCGTTTTTTTTTTCTTCATTTCCCTAGGTGTCATCTCCTATGTTCCCATCTCCTCCGTTTTTTTGTTTTGATATTAACGCTGATTCCTTCCCAAGACCTTCCTCTATTTTGTCGCCGTTCCCCCCACCCTTTCCTCCCATGAGAGGGGAATCAGGGTTGTTGTTCGTCCCCCCAAAACTTTCGATGGCTTCTCGCCTTACGCTTCTACCCTGGAGTTTAGGTCGTGTTGAGCGCCTCCTTCGAAACACCCCCGGTACCCTTGATGTCTCGTGTCTGGCGGGGGTCTCTCCTCCGAAATGCTTGAGAATTTCGCTCTACCCTTGTGGAAGGGACTTCTGTTTTGATACCCTGCCAGTGCAACGGTTCTCCCGAGTGCGCTCCGCTCCCCTCCAGAGTCTGTGCCCTGTTGATGCTTCCCTCCTCACGTGTGATGTTATCAGCCCGGACTCCCTGCCCCCCTCAATCAGGATAGGGGTAAAAGGATCCCCCTACGAAACCTCCTCGAGACTTCCCGGTCCTGATCACCTGTCCCGTTCGACTTCCGTTGTGTCATCTCCACAGCCGCTTCTTTCCATTTTTTTCCCTCAATAGTTCATATCTTGCCCCCGAGGGCCTCCCCATGCTAACTTCTCAGGCCACCGTCCGTCGGATTTCCAAGAACCGCAGCCGGATCCACCTTGTTACCTCCGACCCACCTCGCTTTTTCGCTAGGGAAAAAAGATTTCTTATCGTTCTCGGCCCCCCGTGTGCCGCGACCCAGCGATGTCACCCAACGGCCCCCTTTTTCTTTGCTTTTTTGGCCGATGTTGCTGTGAAACTGCTGTCTCCTGGCCTAGCCGAAAGTACAGAAGGTTTCTTTCTTCAGCATGTTCCGTTTCTTCGAATTGAGCCGACCCATATCCCCGAGACGCTCAGGACGCATTCGTCGAGCAGTCCTGACGCTTGGGTTCAGATTATCCCCAAGGTTTATGAATTCCTCTGATGACTGAAGGGCGTCCCCAAAAGAAGAGTTGGCAGAATGATAGTCCTATCCCCCTCTCCTTGGCTTGCTGCTTTTGTGTATCCCTGGTTCCTCCTTGATGGCCTTAGGGATGAGAGTTCCCCCCTTTTCGCAGGCCCTTGGTCCTCCAATAGGAATGAGTCCTATCTCCCGTCTCATTCGACTCCCATCATCGCGCTGATCAAGTCCTCGCTCAGTTCGGAACTCTTCCTTCTTGTAGACCCTTTTCTCCTCTCCTTGGCCTTAGGTTGAATTAACTGCTCTTCGCTTTCCCGTTTCAACGGGCCGAGGGATTCCATCCATCCTTTTTTGAAGCCGCTTCTTTGTAGAACTATTTTGCTTCAGTTTCTTAGTCTCTAAATAGGTCATGTTGGTCATTAGATTGGCTTGTTTTGGTGTTGGCATTTTTATCTCCCAGTCCTCCGTCTTATCTTGAAAGACATCACTGGCCCCGAGGGGGAATTATTGTTCTTTAGCCACCGTCACCGCGCTACTGAGATTCTTTCGTCGTCATTCTTTTTTACCACACACATGGAAATTTGCCGGTTTTAAACAAAGGAGCGTTCCTTCGTTTACGGATGAACTCTTTTTTTCTCCCTTGAGTTTGAAGGTTTTTTGTCGCCCCCTCCCTTCGCATCTTCAAAATAGAGGTTTCACCTGTTTCCCTTGTTTCCCCGCTCGGAAAGGCATCTAGTAAATACGGTTGTAGCGTCGCCCCTTGGCTGTAAACTTTCTTGGTGAAGTTATGTCGCATCCCTGACCCCAATCCCCCCCCCCCTACACGCTTTTCCCTCCAGGACAACAACCCGATTGACACCGTCAGGGTTGGCACTACATTTCTCACAGGTCATAACATCCGCGGATGATACCCGTAACACAACAACCCCTTGGACTTCTGCCCCCTGCGCGAAGACCACCCCAGATGCCCCGTTTATTCGTCGTCCCCTTGAATTTCCATATTTCCTCGTCCAGTTCCCATGCTTACCAACCCTCTATGGCGTAGTAAGACCCCCGTTGCTCCCTTCTCTCCTTTTGGCAGCCGATTCCCACCTTTCCCTCTCTTTCCCCTGCCTGATCTTCCTCCCGAAAGGAGAATTTCAGAAACCTCGCCCTTCCGAAGAGAATGCAACCCATTCTTCTTCTTGTGACGACGACTGCTCTGCGTAGGGGACTGGTGTTGTTTCCTACCGGCAGCCTCGGCCCCGAGACAACAAAAAAGACCCTTACCCTTGTTGACTCCTGCCTCCCCTCCAGAGAGACAATTTTCCTAAGTAGCGGACCAACCCCATCGCGAACATATCAGAAGCCCGTTCCCCACCGCAGCCACCCCACTCCGCCCCCCCTTCCGGTGATCCTTCATGTATATCGTCGACCCTTGCCCTCCTCCCGGACCAGAAGGAAGAAGCTAAATGGGTCCCTTTCTTTTTCGCGGGAGGCAGCGTACCCCTCTCCTTCGCGCCTGAGACATTGGACCCCTTCTCCCCCGAGGCTTTGTTTCGCAGCCAGTTATTTTAAATTTCTATTTCCCGTTGCAGTTGGGCCCCCTCGCTCCTACCACCTGTGAAGAACCCTTTTTTTCAACTGACGACTTCCCCTCCACCTTTGAAATGGTTTTGGTGATAATTCCTTTTTTGAGTGACGGTTTGTCCGGATCTAGATGTGATCCATGACAGACGGAAAAGGTATTTTTACCTTGCCTCCGGCCGTCCCCCTCTTCCACAATGGACTCTTTTCGCATTCCCCCACCTCCGGTCCCGACTCCCTTGCAAGCTCCCCTCAACATGTTTCGGCTTGCCCCACTTGAAGAAAGAGTGAGAGCTCTCCTTTTCCTGCCTCTTTCCGCGGTCAGTGTTGTCTGAGTCCCCCCCCCCCTACGCCGGTTATAAGGACGTTGATTTCCGTTACGGGCGCCAGCCCGACGACAAGCGCTAAAGAACTCTGGACCCTCCCTTCCTTCCTTTTACCCATCCTTGGATGCGCTCCTTCGTCCCCATCCGCGAGGGGAATATACGACGTGTTGCGAGCGTCTAAGATCGGTGTTTTTACACAACTTTTTCCTCGAAGAATGACTGCTCTCACCTCGTCTCTTATCCCCCCCCTAAACAGGACCCTAGGGAGTGGATATGGGACCCCAATTGCCCTCTCTTTTGGAAGCGCGTGAATGCGAGATTGATAACTCCAGACGAACGACCCTCTGCGTGACCGTGAATCAAACCCCTCTTATCTCACCATGTACACACCTTCTCTTCTTCTCCCCTTGGGGTCTTGGATTGTGGCCTGCAGGGAAGCGTTTTTCTCCCTCGTTTTTTTTTTTTTCGATTATGGCGTAAAGACTCCCTTCACTGCCAATCTCCCCTTTCTCCTCCCTCTCCTGGTTAAATCTGTTCCCATGATTCACCGTCTTTATCGCCCTACTCTTTTTTTCTGTCTCTTCCCGGCTATCCCTTTTTACGAGGAATAAGCGAGTGGACGACCGTGCAGGCCCCCTGCTTCTTTTCGTCCCTCCCGGGCCTTGTTAGAGAAGTCGAGCCTGAGTTCCTTCCTTTCCTTTTACGGCGGCCCGGGTTAAATGGTAGACCGCGCGTTCTACTTTGCACCAAACTGGTCCCAGTCCTGTTTGTTCGCTGCCTGATGCCGCCGTCTCATCATCTGTGGTTAATGCCTCTTGAGACCTTTTAAGAATTCACTTCAGGTCTGTGAGATCGGTTGTGGAGCGTTGAGAAGGGTCATGGTCGTCAACCTCCCCTGTTTGGTGTGGAAGCCTGTTACAAAACATCAGGCAAGACTTCCGTATCTTCTTTCCGTCCCGCCTACGAAGTGATGAAGGTCCAGACCTTATGTTCCCTCCTCTTCATGGTTCCCGGGTTGTGTTCCATTCTCCGGAGTTGGTTACTGCGCTAGTTCCATTTCCGTGGTCTTTAGGTCTCAAGCACTGCCCGCTTCCGTTTGCTTTTTTTTTACTGGAAGGCCAACCCCTCAGTTTACTATGCTATCCCTGCCCCCCTCCGAAAACCTCCAGGCTTGAGACGGTCTGTGCCGTAGTAGTTGCAGAGATCTGCCAAGTTTGTTTTCCTTCCTGGTCAACCCACTTCTCATACACTATTCCGTATTGACATAGTCCGGTTCTCACTTCGGCGGGAAGGCCTTCGGGGCGTCCGTGCGCAGTCCGCTTTTGACCCCTACGACACATCCCCTCCCCGCCCCTTTTTAATTTCATCCTTGCGTTTTTGACATATTTCCTCGTTCTAACCCTTTTCCCATTTTCTTACTGCTCGGCTGTGGCTTGTCGTTACGCTGAGTGCAGATTGTTTTTCGCGCTTCTGGATTTTGTTTAGAGTCTGGTATTCCTCCTCTGGTTTCTCTTTTTTTTCGCGTGTCCTCAAATCGAGGAGCCAAAGTCCAGTTCGCTTCCCTTCCCTAAAATTTTTTCTCGTCGGCACTCTTTCCTTCGGTGCTCTTTTCTTCCGGATGGTTATGACGCCTGATAGGGCTTTCCGTCTTCCCCCTTCTTCTTCTCTGTAATAATCAGGAGGACACCGTCTCTCCGTTCCCAATCTTCTCTCCCTCCTGCGCGCGAGCGAAGCTTTGCCTCGTTATCCTTCTTCTTGTCCTTGTCATAGAATACTTCATGGTTCTGCCGCGCCTTTGCTTCATATTTTGTGGGTGTTGTTAATAGCACGTAGCTTTTTTGTTTTCCCTTTTCTTTTTGTTCTTTATTCCAGCCTGATTTTGTCCAAATACTCTGAAGGAATTTTCTTTTTTTTTTGATTTCTTTTGTTGTAACATTATATTTCCCGGTCTGACCTTCACACTCACATTTCCCCCGCACCCGAGAACCTTTACGGAATTTCACCCACTCTCTTCACCTTTTATCCGACGGTTAGCAAAGCCACTTTTTTTTTTCCCGATGATTGAGGTATAAGTGGGCGGTTCCCCACTTTCCAGCCAGGTTTCTCAGACATCCCGCTTTCTTCAGTCCTTGTCACCGGTCCGCATCCAGAAACCCAGGTGGCCCTTTTTGGGTCGAGACTCCGCGTCAAAGGCCCCTTTTTTCTTCTAAGACCTCCCCTTGTTGCTCAAAACCGCGCCTCAAGGGCTTACCACGGTCCTGGCAAGATGAGGGGAGCTTCTAGCCCCTTTGCCAACACCCACCAAAAAACGCACATCTAACCGGCCCGCCCCACAGGCGGCGGTTTCCCTAAAGCCTTCACATCGTTCGCCTAAGACCTTTTCCGGGATCCTTTCTACTACCTCCCTTCACCTTTCGAGTCGAGGTTAGCGTGGACAGGACCTTCCTATGATATAAGCGGCCTCCCTGGGAAAGATCCCCACATACCCTGAAACTGCATCTTCACGAATTGTTCGGGATCCTCAGGTCTCCTCTCTATTCTTTCGGTATATTGGTATGTGTCCTTCTCCTCTCTTCTTACCTTTTCCTGAGACCCGGTTTCTATCCTTTTTACTCTCACCTTTGAAAGGTGCTTAGTCCCTCACCCAAAATTGGTCTATTCTAGGCTTTTTCCTGAAATTCCGAGATGCGTTTGGAGCCCTTGCTTTCATCTCTTGACCTCCCGGATTAGCTCGAGACCCATCCTCTGACTACCGCAACTCCTGCCTGAGTCTTTTTTGAGTAGATTCGGGTCGGCCTTCCATGGATGGTTTTCTTCAGAGTAGCTCTCTTTCTCTACGACCTTGACCGCGAATGTTTCTTTCGTCGCTCGTTTTTCAACAAGAAAAGTGTCCAACCCTTTAAAGAGTGAACTTTTTTTTCGCCCCCTGATTGGCCTCTAGACTCTGTCTTTGATACTCTGATCCTACCAGGTGAAAGATGAGTGCAGAGGTTCGTCGTTTCCCTGGGAGAGCGAGTTTGGCTGGGATCTCGGCGCTTGACTGAAAAAGTGAGACAATAGTAGGGGAGGAACCGAGTTGACTGGTTTTTTTTTCTTTTTTTTTTTTTTTTTTTTTTTTTTTCTTTTTTTTTTTTTTTTTTTCTTTTTTTTTTTTTTTTTTTTTTTTTTTTTTTTCCTTCTTTCGTTCGGCCAGTTGATCTGGTATATTTCGTTTCAGATGTCCTGCCATTGTCATTCCGGGCATGATCAGATGAGTTAGATGCTTCCACATCCTTCTTGCTTTTGTTTCTTGGTGTTTTCTGTGAGAAATCTGCCTCTCAAGCGTTCCCGTCTTTCTTCAAGGGCGCTGAAAGGACCCCTCAGGGTAAACCTAAGGTAAGTTATTTCCGTACTCCTGATTGCCGCTTAAAGGAGAGCTAGATTTTTTATTGCGCCCCTTCCGGGAGCGTACGATCATCGTCCCGGTTCGTGGATGGATAGATAAAGACAGTTCTTGAAGCACTAGGCTCCTCTTCCTTCCCTTAATTGTTCCCAAGTTTCCATCCCCCCCAAACTCCCTTCCCCCCCTCAATGCGGGGGATTTGGTCCGTCGGAAGGTTCAAGGGTTACTCAGCCGTTCTATGCATTTTAAGAAGGGTAATTTACCATCTTTAATCCTAATAATTTTTTTTGTTTTGATCTCTCTGCCCCCTTCTTCCCCATCAAAAGAAAAGACCATGACTTAAACTGAACCCGTTCTCCTTCCCCCCACTTTCCCTACCATGAGGTTAAGTGGCTTCCTGCACACTAACTCTTGAACATCGCTTGGATTGATTTGAATTGGCTTAGATTTAGAAATAGGGTCAAGTTCTCTACCTTTCTTTTGCTCTATAGAGGAGACAACCGTTTTCAATTCTCGTACTCCCAGCAACCGGTTCCCGCCTGTCTCCTAATAGCCTGGCGCATTGGCGCCGGCCTAGGATTTTTTACTGGTGGCATATGGACGTTTCTCCCTCGGTGTCAAGCGGTCTCCGCCCTGCTCCTGGAAAGCCTTTTTCGAACCTGTTCGGAGTAAGACTGAACGGTTATTTCTATATTACTCCCCCTCATCCCCGAAAGAAGGAGACTGGGTCCTTTCCCAGCTCGTCTTGCCTTCTTCCTGTCCTAGAAAATTTGTCTATATCCCCTCCCGAGTTAAGACGCCACCAAATTGTAAGTCCCTCCCGGTGCGCCAAATAGTGTTCCCCTTTTCCCTGCGAAAATCTGCCTCCTTCTTGTGCAAGGAGAAGGCCTTTTCCCAGACCTATCCTGATCAAACCCCCTGCCCGTCACCTCCTATTTTTCTGCCATTGGGAAAAGCGTTTCGTGTCTCGTCTAGTCCAAGAGTCCTCTAGATCCTAAACTTATTTTCTTTCCAAAAAAATTGTCTCGTGATTTCGTTAATGAAACACTTTGGTCTTCTTTTTTGCCAGAAGATCACTTCGTTCAGCATTAGACAGTTACCCCGTTTCACTCTGCGTGCAATGTCCCGAGGACCCCCTCTAGTCTCTTTTCTAAAATAAGGAAGTATTGTTTTTCTCCTCTCATCCGTTTGCGGGCTGTATCGATAGTTTTTCTCCGTCTTCGCAGAGCCCAGGGCATGACCACTCGCTTAGTGGACCCTTTAGACTCGAGGTTGATTCGACGCACTGAGGTCTGCGCATTCCCTCACATGAGGATTCCGTAGGAGTGGATGCCTCTGATCGGATCACCTTTTGTTTAGAAGAAGATTAACGTTCCTCCCTCCTTCCCTGGATGCGCCCCTTCGCAGCATCATCGCGCGGTTTTCGCTCAGTACTTAACTCTGCTCTCGGCCTTACTTTTTCTTTTCCGGGCCGGGGACTTTTGCCATTTTCTCCTCTTTATTTTTCGTGCAGTCAACCGCTCTTCCCGCTATACCTCCTAAACAGGAGTTCTGCGGTTGTTTTAGAAATTCCATCCCCCGGTTTACCGCGCCGTGATTCGACAGAGTTCCGCTTCTGGCCGGGGATAAAGAAGAATGTTGATTTCTCTGTTTTTTTTTTTCTTTGGTGTGCCTTCTTTCTCCCCTTCCCGGAAGTCCCAGTTTCCACTTTATGACACGGCCGAGCGGGTCCAGTAATTAGCAGTCACTCTTCGTCTCTTTTGTGACAGGCTTTTTTTTTTCTTTTGCCTTTTCCTTTTGACCCCCCCTGCCTTTGCTGGTTATGCGGTCCTTCGTCTTTAACTTTTTTGAGACTCAGATTGTATTATACCTGTACTTTTTCCCTTTTCCCTAAACGGATGCTTACCATTTCTTTTACAATGTGGCGTTTTTTTCTCCCCGGCTCGAAGTTCTTTCGTGTTGAAACCCGCTTGAGCTTCTCCGTTGGTATCATTATTGTTGCGTCTTTACCGTTTTCTTCCTGCTTGCAAACCATGGAAGACAACCAACAAATCCCCCTCCGTACCAACCCTCCATCTTTCCCCGGGTCTTTTCCCTGCATCCCCTCGCGTCATCCCCCTCCAAGTGCGTAACTTTCCCACCCTAACACAGTTCAATTTTGACGTGCCCAACGGAGCGAGTCCCCCCCGATGTACCTTTTCTTCGAACAGCAAAGAACCTCATTGCCTTCTCTTCACCCTCTTCCCTAGGCGGGAACTAGGGAGTGAGTGCTCTCCTCTTTCGTCCTCATTTCTGAGCTCCATATTATTTTCGAATTCTCTGCTTATTTTCTATTTTATAATTCTCCTTGATTTGAAATTCCGTAGACCCCTATCCTCTCCGAGACCTCGCCCCCTCTGAGTCTTTTTTTTCGATCCAGATTTAGCCTTCCGGGAATTTGACCAGACCTTTTTTTCTTTGCCGCAGAAGACGTTTTTTGACCTCTACCACCCCATCGGTCACCACGACAGCGAAAGGACAGCCAAAAGCAGATTCGGACCATCCTCCCTCCCCCACAGGAACAATTCCTCATCCTCATTTTTTTTTCCCCAAACCCCGCAGCCAGCCGTCAGCCGTGCAGACGAGAAAAGACCTATTTCCCCTTACCACCTCCGCACTCCAATGGAGGACAGCGGGTTCGCTTTTGATCTTTTTTCTACTTTGCAGGAACAAGGAAATCGCCCCCTTGCTTTTTGCCCTCTCATGACTCCCAGGTGATATTTATCAGGGGATTCCTGGGTTTGCCCTTTTCCTCTCAGCCACCTTTTTGCTGACCTCCCTAGCGCAACGACGTTCCTTGCCCCATCCCTTTTTTTCGAAGTGCTCCTCAAGTATGTTTCCTACTCTTTTTTCCGTATAGCCCCGATAGAAAGTTTTGTTGGCTACTTTTTGCCTCTTCAAACTTTTTAATTTTAAGCCTCCGCGGTCCCGAGTGAGAAGGCACCATGCCTCGTTTCCAGACTTCGGTCCATTCCCGCCTCTAGCTGACTTCAAAGTACTGCTCCTCAACTTGGCGGGTTCCTGTATCTCGAACTTAGCCCTTTAGAAAACTTGTGTTTTCGTGCTCTTCCCCCCCCCCCCCCTCCCGTCACGGAAGCAAGTCCCCTACGGATTTCCATCCTTTCCACACCTCCTCTCAATAAATTTAAGATTCGTGGGACATTCCCAGCGCCTGCCCAGATTGGTTAGCTGCCGTTCGGTCTTCCTTCATCGTACTTTTCAATCCTCGGGGGTTCAAGCTCTTCTTCCTAAAAACACTGGGACCGCCCCTGGCCTTCCGGTTCTTCTCCGCATTTAGAGAACCCCTTCCGCTAGGTCTTTTTATTCTCCTTGCCTGCTTGCCGGTTCGGCCAGCGGCCGCCTCCTCCTTTATAGCCGCCGCCGCTTCCTTTTCGGCCTGAATCTCCCCCGAGGCGATCATATTAAATGGGTCATTAACAGAATGTTAACCCGTCCGCGTCTTCGAAACGGTTTTTTTTTTCACCTTAAGCTTAAACCCATTTCTTTCCCCCTACGTGGTTGTTTTTCTGAGAGTCTCGGCGGTTACTCTCAACGTTCCCAAACCCCTACTGACGTCCCTCTTCCGTGTTACCTCGGTTCCAATTTCATATAACAGAGTTTATTAGAAGTCAAGCCCCCGTATTTGTCTCTTTCCCCTTCTTTGCTCCCCTAGCATTCATGCGTTGGTTCCCGCAAGGTTTAGTGCTGCGGCCTCGTCATCCCCCCCCGTCCCTTGGGAGTTTGATGGAGTAGGAGCGCTGAATCAGCCCATGTTTCCTGTGTGCATGGAGAAAGAGCGGCCCCCTCCTTTCCCCCAGGTAGCTAATTTCCGACCGCCCGCCGTTTTTTCCTCATCTTTCTTGAGATGAAAGTAAGCCAGAGGGGTTCGCGAGGTTTTCCTCGTGATTCTATGATAGTAATGTCCTCATTCCCCCCTAACCGCTTTTTTTTTGGGTTCCGTCAAGGACAACACTCCGTTCTTCCGGTCTTACGTATTTAGACGCAGACACGCACTGCTATGGTTAACGAATCTTGCATTGGTTCTCTTCTGTTTTTTCCCCTAAGGAGTTGTTCCTGCTCTCGGCCTTTTGGGTGGACGTTTTAGGTGCGGTCCTTAGCCAGGAAATGTCGCTCCTTTGAAGGCGTTTTTCCTTAGTTGGTTACTACCCAAGCCTTCTCCTTTTCCCACCTTCCACGCATGCGATCCATTGCAGCAGAATGGTCCTTCGTCGTTGATCTCGTCTGAATTTGTGTTTTTTGCTACTTCCCTCCCCAACGGGGCCCCTATAAGATCCTATTATGAATAGTAACCTGGGTTTGTGCGTGGTCAGAATTAGGGGAGATTAGTGCGTTTTTTTTTCCTCTTCTCCTTGACCGCTCTACAAATATGAACACGCCCCTGGCCTCCCCTTTTACTCTTGACTTGCATAATGTGATTGCACGCTTGTCATGGTTATACGAGGAAATTCATATGTTAATCCCACCCTTCTCGTTTGTTTTCGGTTGTGGCAATGCTCTTCGAAGATGTCCAGATGTTTTTTTCCTCATCCTTTTTTTTCAGTCGGGTAGGGAATGGCCGTCGCTCTTTTTTTTCTCTTTGTTTTTCAGCGTGTATCGTTTGCCAACGGGAAACGAAGCTGTCTCCCGCCAGGAAATTATTCATATTTCGCCCTCTCGTCGTCCCCCGCCATCTCCTGAGTCATTTAATTCTCTTTCTCTTTGGTTTTGCAGGAATGCTACCTTTTCTTGTCCCTATACTTCTTCCCTTCCTCGGCTGCTGAAACCTGGCACCGGATCGTCCTGCTCTTTTTCGCGTCCAGGAAAACTTTTCCTCTCCTGGTAAGAGGTTCCTCTCTTCTTATGTTTAGTTTTCAGACTACCCCCTTTTCCTCTGGTTCTGAAGCCTTTTTTTCCCTTCATGTTTTTTCATGGTTACGCATCCGATTTCTGTTTCTTCATTCCTTTTCTTGCTATGCACAAGTCCTTCCTTGTTCTCAATCTTTTCTTTGGCTTGAAGCTCTTTTCTTTTTCCCTTTGAATGGATGTGGCGACGGTTACCTCCCGGCTACTTTCCCCCCTCCCTTCACTCTATACTCGGATTTCACACCTTGATGACACCTGTATTTCCGAGCCGCGGTTTTCTGCACCCCCTCACTGGACGATGATCCATTTTCTCCGCCCGGTTGTGCCCCAGGCGAGCAGCACAGTCTTCCTTCAGTAAGTCCGCGTCTTACGACTTCCCAATCAAGGGTCCAGTTTGTCTCACATTAAAGAGAACAGACGTCTTCTATTTCGTCCCTAGGAGTTTGTTGAGAATACTGGACAGTACATCTACACGTTCTTTCAATATTGGGAACGCCTTGGCCGGGTCTTGTCCAGTCCACACCACCAAAAAGCAAATTCCCCTTCTCCAACTTGGAGGTCTCCCGCCGATTTAACCCGTTCGCCTAATCTTAGTCAAAAGGTTGAGATTTTCCTCCTTTCTTATATCCGAGCGGTATCCGTTTTTCCGTACGTACCAGCAGAATTTCCATCCCTGCCCATATGGTCACCAAAAGTTCCTCAACATCACTTATAGTTCCACTCCTCGGTCGTCTTCTAACGGTATAACTCCTCCTTTTCATGGCTTGGGTGGGTAAATTTTTTTTTTGTATCAGACGTGTCGCATTCTGGACGAGTAGGCCCCTTTCCCCGGTCCTCGGCTTAGCCCAGGTGATCCTTCTCGTTCCTCCTCTCCCCACCCTGATGACCAGGTTATGATTCTACACCGATGGCTCTAGAGAACGGCCGACTCCCACTCCCCTTGTCAGTCATGGATGAATCTGTTGACGACAGGCCCTCAACCCTGGATTGACTCGAGACATTAATGCCTCACTAATCCTGGCTTATGTTTCCCGCTTTTTATGTTTCCTGGTTGGACCCTTTTTTCTCTCTTAACGCCGCCATGGTACAGTACTCCCGTTTCAGCCGCCGTCCTCGTTTCCCCCTCAACGGAATCCCGCCAGAGACATCAAATATCGAGGCTTTTGATCTTTCTCCATGGGCCTGATCCTTTAGTCTCCACCGCTGTTTTCCCTAGCTTAAAGCAGGAGTTGATGCTTTCTGGACCACTTTTTTTTATTTATTTGATCTTCCAATTTGATCCCCGTTTCTTCTTCAGTGCTTTTGTTTGCTGCCCTTTGTGCTCCCCTGGTTATTTTCCTTCGTAGGGCGGAAGTTGAACCTCCCCGACGTTGTTCTTCCAAGTGGAGCATTTACTCCGTGAATTGACGGGTGCGCTTGTCCGTCTCCTTTTTCCCCCTCGCCTCTTGAGGTGCTGTTGTCTTTCATGGCTGAGAACCGACCCATTCCATAATAACAAGCGGGTCGACCTTCGTTCCTGTATCCTTAGCCTTCCTACCGGGGACTCACCGCTTCTTTAAGTAAAACCGCCTTTAATCCACGACTATGGCTCGCCATCTAATGTGGGCCCCTTTCTTCTTCCGTGAGTGGGCCGTATTGTAGAGCCTCTCTAGTTAACGGTTGTCCGCCTCCTTCTACTCGATCCGACCAGGAAGCCCCCACTTTCCCTCGGTACGACAGCTTTGTCCTCGGCATAAATAACGTTCTTTTTCCCCCAGTTTCCGAACCCCCCCCCCCCTGACCGTCCCCCGCCGTTTTGCCGTGTAGGTCACTCCCTTTTGGTTGTTGACGGTTAGGTTTATAAAACCCCCTACGCAAAACTAACACAACAAAAAAACAACCCCCCCCCCCCCACACCCCCCCCCCCCCACCCAGGCGAAAAAAAAGCCCCAACCCAACCCACAACAAAAACAACAAACCCCCCCCAACCACCAAACACACCAACAACCCCAAACCCCTGACCAAACCAAAACAACCACAAAAAAACACCAAACCCCCAACCCCCCACCCAACCCACAACCCACCACCCCACCCCCCCAAACCCACCCCCCCCAACCCCAATTCAAAAACCAACAACCCAAGGAGACCTTCTTTCTTCCGTGCTGACCTTTTGACTATTTTCCCCTCGTTTCGTCAGATTCCCCCCCTAGGCCCCTGTTTGCATTTTAGAAACAGCAGGCTCCCATTTAATTACCACAACGTAGAAGGACCCCCCGCCTCCCCTCCATGATTTTGCGTCCTTTCAGTGTTTTGGGTGAACCACTTTGCCCTTTCTCTTTTTGTTTTTGCAGAGTTCCCCAGTGCTCCCTTCGGTTTGCTGTTTCGGTATATCTCTCCGCTTCTTGACCCGCAATATGTTTGCTTTTGTGCTCTCTTACTACGTTGAGCGCCTTCCTCATGTCAACTGGCCTCTTTCTGGCTCTCGGTTTGACTGGCTTTTTTAGGAGAATGAGACGGGATGTTGTCAGCTTTATTTCGCGGCTCCTTATGACCCCCTCCGATTTTCGAATGGGAGGCGAATACATGTTGATCCCTTTATTTCGAATCTCCTCCACCACAAGCCTTTCTCTTGCGGCTCCATCGAAACAGTTTAGGTCCCTTTCTTATCCCCCTGTATCCTCTCGTACTGTAGAGAGCCCCCTACGTTTTCCTTGCCCGACCTAAGCCGGAAATTTCAAAGGTTATTTGAAGCCCTCCCACTGCCTCAGGCATTCCGTGTATTGTCACGTTTATTCATTATCCTTTAAACAAGCCAGAAGGATATAAACTTGTTCCCTCTTCCACGCTGTTTCTCAGCCTTAATGTCTTGTTTCCTCGTTGATTCTCTTCCGCTGACGAGTAACTGATCCCCCTCTCACTTTTCGACAACACATTTTTGAGGTTTTTCTATTTTTTCCCCCCAAAAAGGCGAGAGAGGTCTTCGCCAGTGTGGCGAATCTCCCTTTGAGAGGGATCTAGCGCCAGTTAAACGCCCTCCCATATCTCCTTCGCGCCCCCATCGTTTTGATGTCTTTCTTCTTAGAGACATCGTCGTATTGGTCCCCCTCTTCTATCGGTTTAGAATGTTCGCTTGAGAACCAGCGGTGGCTAGCATTTATAGGACCTCGCGCACTCTGTGAGTTGGAATTGCATAACTTTCTCTTCTTGCGCTGCCTCGCAGGATCACATTTTTAAAGATGCAGTTTTCCGTTTCCAGGATAGGCCCTTTCGATGCTCAACGTCTGACCGCAAATAATAGCGACTCCTTCTCTCCCCTTCCTAAGTGTTGAAGCGGACCCGTGGCTTTTCTTGCTTTACCCCTTGGCGCCAGGTATACGTCTTAGCGTACGGTAATGTTCCCAACTATTTTTTTGCGATAAAGGGAAGGGATTTTCGAGTCTCAACAGGTTTGCCCGATTAGGCTCCCTCTGTCCTGCGAGTAGTCGTTCGGACACGAAGGAATGTTTGCGCATTACCCTTTTTCGTGTTTTGTTTTCCCTTGTTGATCCCTCCCGTCCCCTCTGTCGTCGATAGGTTTTTCACTGAGCGAGGTGTCCCCCTCTTTTCTCGGCCCCTTTCCCTCCCGACCTTCGAATCCGTTTTCGACTCTCCTTTTGACCCCCCCACCCTGGCCTGGACCATTTGCCGGATGTTTAGAGGGACTTATGGCCCCCCGCGCTCCCTGTGCCCTTATTTTTTTTCCTCACCTCACGGATCTGTTCGCTCCTCGGTAAATGTTGCTTTCTTTGCCCCCCCGATCGTTCTACTTGTTCGGTGGTGAACTAGCCCCGGAGTTCTGTGCCGGGTGCCTGTTCCTTTGTGGGCCGTCCTACCCCCTTTTTATTTGAGGCGTTTCAAATACCATTCCCCCCTCCCCCCCAACTCCCCACGCTCTTCAATTCACTGGAAAACAACTCAACTCAGTTACCCCTCCTTTCTTTACTCAAGTAAGAAATTGACTTTCAAACCGACCCCCAGCGGTCTGCTTCCCCCTTCACCAAACCCCTACTAACTCCTGTACTTCCACCTCTTTCACGATTTTTACCCATTTTTTATTAGACCGATCCTACATTTTGCCATTTCCTCTCCTCCTGCCTTCGCGTGAACCCGTGCCTCCCTTTTCTGAGAAGAGTGTTTCTTCCTTCCCTCTCCGTTGCCTTTGTGAATTAGTATATGACGTCTGCATTACGCATGATAGCCCGCTCCCAGTCCACTTTCAGACCTAGCCTCTTACCACCTCGAGACTCTCTTATGGCTCCCTCTCTATCCTATTTTCGAATTTAGGTTTCTCATCTTCGTTTTCCTTGTTCAAAATGAGTTAGTTCACTCCACTTCCCCCCCACGAGCCCCCTCGCGATTGCCCTCAAACCCGCAGCTCTACCCCTTTCTTAAGACGGGACTTTTTTTTTTTTTAACACGATAACGAGAGCCGCATTTTCCACCCCCCTCCAGACACAGAAGCCTCCTGATTCCCTTACTTTCAAGCTTCGAACTACATTCCCCGTTCATACTCTTTAAGCACTGATATCCCCCCCCATGGCGTCCATTTTCGTATCTGAGAGGTTATGCCCTTGCTTCTTGTTCCCCGCGAAGGCGCCCTCCTCCGAACCTGACATCTCGAAGGCCGAACAGCGCCCTTTACTGAACACCTTGAGATTTTCAAGTGTGAATGAGGAAGATTAGCAGGGTTTTGGACCAACCTTTTCTCCCTTCCAAACTTTACATTCCCCCTCGCTTCCTACTACTTCACAGTAAAGTCTTGCAATGCGGTCGATTTAGGGTTTCTTGGTCATCGTCCGATTCTGCCCTTGTTTCGTCTTTTTGAACCGCCCCCCCCTGCCAAAACGTTCAGCGACAGTAGCCGACGACGTCCCAGATCCCCACTTCTTTCGAGCGCAGTGAAAAGAATCCATTCCTTGCGTTATGAACATCGCCCGTCCCCATGCCGTCGGCTTGAACCCCTTCTTGCGCAGCCGCGTGATCTGCGATCCTACTTAAGCCAGTTACCTCCCGGTCGTGTGCCCGTTTTTCCCCCCCCGCGTACTTTCGGAATGACGCCCTGTCCTTCTCAGCCCCTTCTCCCCCACATGCGCCAAAGACGGATCTCCCTTCACATTTTTCATTCACTTTCGGCTCGTAGAAGTCCCGGTCCATCCTTGCGCTGAGCGAAACCTCACTCGCCCGGGTTTCTCTGCGTCGTCCCCCCCGCTCGGTCGGCCTTCACCCCCCTTGTTTTTTTGAAGGCTTTCGCGCTGTATCTCTGCTACAACAGGCCCCACTCTGCTGTCGCTGGTCTCCGCTTTTTCCCTTCGCTGTCCTCCCAGCGCGCTATGACTTCCGCGCTTTATCCCTTTGCGTCTGACCAGTACCCCCCGACCTGAGAAGTAGAGTGTTCGAACTGAATAACCTCGCTTGTCCAGCCTCAGAGTAACATAAATGGCCTCCTCGTAAACACGTTCGGGTTCGTACGTTTTCTTTTGTCATTGCCGTGTGACGGTTAAGCCCCCCCCCCCCCCCCCCCCCCCCCCCCCCCCCCCCCCCCCCTCCCCATTTCCCCTATTTGTTATCCATATCGTGTGCTATTAGTTGATTTTTTTCCTGCTCAACTGATCCAGCAGAAGCAGTGTTCCCCTACTCCCTCCTTTTCCAGTTTTTTTTTTTTTTTTTTTTTCAAACACCCTCTAGCTAGTCTTTTTATCCCCTTATTGACGTTTTGTTGATCGCGCTTCTTTTTTGCCCATCCCCTGTATCTGTTTTATCCTACTCTCAATTCATGTCGGTTTTTCAGTCAGGGCCAGCGCTTGCTCTCTTCTCTTCCCCCTCCCCTGGCCTTTCTTGACCTCTCGCTAGAGTCTTCCTCTGTGCGTGCATTTGTGTTGACCTTCTCCCCTTCTTCTCGTTCTCTCCCCTTCGATAATTTCTCTTCCCTTCTTCTTTCCCCCCTCTACGTCTTTGTAAGACCTCCTTTTCCTCTTGCTTAATTCTCTGGAAATGTCCGTACAGCTTTCACGTTATTGTTATCGCTCAGTCCGTTTTGATTTCTGTGTCTATCTCAGATAGGCTGCACATCTTCCAATGGGCTCTTCCCTCTCCACCCCCTTAATCAGTACTATTTTCCCTTTTCTTCTTGCCGTCCTTGATCGAGAGAAAGTCCGTTCCGGTCACGGTCCTCTTTCACCGCCTCCTGCACGCCTTTCAGACTCAGTGTATAATGCCTTTTTATGAGGTAGTAAGATGAGGTCCCAACTCTCCTTTTCATTCTTTTTCATGTTTCTTTCTCCTTGGTCTTATTCCTTCGCTCGGGGCAGTTTTCGCGCGTCGGCGACTTGACATTGTTCCCCCTTCTTAGGGCGAGATCAGCGACCCTTGGCCCATTTTCCCCGTTACTCTTTACGATGTACGTTTCATGCCGTTTCAAACCTCCCGTGAACGTTACGTTTTCCCACGGCCATTCTATGTTTATCATCCTCCTTTTGCTTTCGCATTCTGCCTTGTTTGGTCATCATTCTCGTACGCCGGACCCCGGACCCGTCAGGCCCTGTGTGGCGTCCGGTTCGCAGATAAAACATGATTTGACTCAATGTCGAGTCCAGTGTTTCTCCGCTCTACCACCGTCTCTAAAGGACGACCACCGTTCAGCGATTCTCTCCATCACATTTACAGTTCCGGTTTCTAGAAGCCAGAGGTACGGAGTGGGTCAGCTTTCACCCCTCATCTTTTCCTCTCTTCTGCCGCGGTCGACGGGTCCCGTTCATCGGCGCGCCACCCCTACGTGTCCCTCCATGTTTTGTGCCATTGATTTTTCTGCGGTCGGTGCTGAAAGAACCCCTATTGTGCCAGTGCTGATTCCATCTTTTTTTAGCCAAACCTTCCTGTAGTGGTTCAAACCTCATTGTTCGTTGTATTACGTCCATTCACCTGCGAGGGCCGTACCGCGCTATTATATCTCCGGTTTTTAAATCGTCTTCTGTGCCCGACTGCCGTCTGGTTTTTTTTTTTCCTTTGCCTCACAGCAGCTATCGGTGGAAACGTTCGCTAGTGTTCGGCTTGTTTCGTTTTCCCCCTACATCTCCGGTAATATTGATTGGCCCTTGACCCGACGACATCCACCCCCCTTTACTTCTACTCTCGACCTCACGAAAACATTCGGCACGCCGCGGTTGCTCTCTTTTGCCCGAGCAGCGGTCAGCTAATCATACACTTGTACTTTTCGTCCTGTCTCTTTGTTCGACGGAACCCTGCTCTTTTCTGCGCGTTTGTCATCTGGTTTACGTTCCACAAGGTTTTTTTTACACTTTCTTTTCCACCCTGTCAAAATTATTATACCGACTCTCTTCTCTATCGGCATCATCACGCGCCTTTGTGATGCTCGCCCCTGCCGACGCCCTTGAATTTTATGCCTGTCCTCCATTAGGTTTTCGTCCCCTCGCGACGAGAGGATTGTTTTTTCAATCCTTTTTTTTGATTTTTGGGACATTCAATGTCTCTTTTGCTTCCCCCCTCACCTTTTTACTGAGACCCGCCCTGTGTTCATATCCAAGAAAGAGCTGTTGGACTCCTGCTTGCCCACTCAAGAGTTGAGTGTAATATCATCCCTCGCACGGACTACGGTGTTGCACAAGAGCCCTTTGTATCCTTTTTGAGGGTCTTCCCGGCTTTCTCAGATCCCTCAAGGTTGAAAAATTAGCTTCCCTCCGCATAGGGGTTTTATTTGTCTGCGCGTTTTACTTTAGCTATTTCAGTCATACTTCACCCACGTTTTTAACGGTGGATAGTGGCATCTTTTCTTTTTCCGTTTCATTTATCCTATCTTTTAGCCCCTTTTTTCGCTTTTTTCTTTGGATTAATTTTAACGCGACATTGACAGCATGACGGGTACCACTCTTTCCTTTTTTTCCTCACAACATTAGTCTTGCCTCTAGATCTGAAATATGTACCACACAATTTCGTCCTATGACTCCTGACACAGCTTTTTTCTACCTGGTTTTATGTAGACACAACTTCTGTCTTTTTTTCCGGTCGTAGAGTTTGTTGGGAAGGAGGCCACTCCCCTCGCTCACGAGACGGGCACTTTTTTGTAACTGTCTAAGGATGGAAGACCCACGCGAAATTGTTCCGCCCCCGCGTTCTCCCGGAAAGGATATCTCCTTCACAGCCAGCGACACCGATCTCGCCGGCGTAGCCCGAGCATTACTTCCTGGCAGGTAGGATCCACCCATTTAAGAGAAGTCTACCCCCCTTTCGCCCATCTCAGTTGCCCGATTGCGGCCCTTGGCACAAGAAGTTCACGTGACTTTTCTTTCCTCTGACGGCGCCCCAAGGAGACATAGATTTATCGCCCGTGTCAGCTTCTCAGCGAAGCCGAATTCTCACGGAACTACCGGTACAATTTACAGCTTGACTTCCGTACTCTTTGCTGAGACGGAACCCAGCGAAGTCGGACACTGCCTTTTTTCTTCGATTTTCCCCGCTCCAAACGCACGTCTCCCCTTCCGCAGATCGTTTTCCCGGACTCAGTTTGTCCAGCGTTTTGTTGTTAAACGATTCACCCCTTCTCGCAGTCCCGAGTTGCCCTTTACCGAATAGTTGAAGTCGGGCAATTAAGTTTCCGTTACCGAAGTATGTAAATTTTTAGGATTCCGGGTTCTCTAATTCGTACCTCATCCCCGCCGAACGGCAATGACAACTCCACCCCACCATCTTCAACAGAACTCCCCTCACCCGTCCCGCTACATGCTAAACTCTTGACCAAACTTTAGAGTTTACATCTCTCTCCTCCATGCCCCCCCCCCCTTTTCTCCCGCGAGATCTGCTCCGCCCCCTGTTTTTCGTCGCCGCCGTTTGTTTAAGTTTTTAGATTGCATTTCGGGACGACTTCACTTTAGATCTGATAGACCGTCCGTCAAAAATGTCTTCTATTTTTCCCAACTTTGACTGTAGAAGGACGGCGATTCAGATTTTCCGAGTGTCGACGACAGCATTCTGCCCTTGAGATTCCCCCTACTCTTTTTGGTTTTACTGCGTTCCTACGCCGATCCCTGGTATTCGGCATTTACGCATTAGCAGGTCGGCACTCCCTTATCACTCCACATGCGGTCCGTCCATCGGGCTTCCAATTTTTCAAATGGGAGGAAGGTCCCGCCACCGACCAGACCGAACATGCTGCCCGTCTTCACTTTCTAACTATTCATCCCGTGTAGATTCGGCCCCGCACCCGTCAAGATTGTGAACCCAGCTGTCTTGACAGGAATGACTCAGAATCTTTCAGTGATTGGGTTTTCGACGTAACAAAGACCCCATCCCTTGACTAGTTTTTTTCCCCTCTCGCTTCCTTGAGCTCACAATTTAGAATCCAAGTTGCTTTTGCAGGCGATGCGTCCCGAGCGAAGATAACACCCCCCCTCTTCCGATTGCAGATAATCAGCTTCCCCGATACCTCAATTGGTGTTTCTATCTATTCCTTCTTCTCAGAAGGACGCTCCCTCTCCTATCAGGGGAAGTTCCTTCGGACGCTTCGAGTTTCGGTTATCTCCCCTCACTGTCGGTCGCTGTTGTGGAACGTGCTCCTCGCCGCTCCTGAGATTACCCTTTCTTTCTGTGATTTCGGGTTTGAAAGTTTTTTCGCCCTCTCTCTCAGTACGTGGAAACGCTTTATCTTTCTATCACTGAACTCCCCCCTGTGCCACCTCCCGGGACTCTGAATCCAATATTCGTCGCATTTTACTTCGTTACCCGGCTTTCTCATTCCCACGATTCACATCCTCAGCCCCTCCTTCTACTCAGACGCCCTTTGTCTCCTTTCGTTCTCCTACGACATACCGTGATTGAGGCCTTTTACACGGCGTTCCCCCTTCCCTTACGTATACCCTCCCTCCCTTTTCTCGCTCGTGCTTGTCCTCTTTTTTCCGTTTTGTATAGCGCTGCTCGCCCAGCCAGCCTTTTTTAGACGAGTACGCCTGCCCATCTATGCGACTTTGATTTCTGCCCTTCACCCATTTACGCCCTCCTGGCCGATGTATACTTATTGGGTTCACATCTGTCCACTTTTTCCCGCATAGGAGCCTTCTTCGTCTATCTCACCGATGACGGCTGGCTTTAGTCCCTTGAGGAGTCCGGGGGCTCTTCAGAACTACTAGTTTTGTGGCCAGACCTGTCCCCAAGCCATCCACCATTGGACTCTTTCGGCCGCACGGGCGTTGATCGGTCATCCTGGTTCCTGTTCTTCCCCCCTTTTTTGTGAGGTTCCTCTTGGATCACACTTCCGCTGTTCAGTTTTTTTTTCCCTCAACTAGGCGCACAGTACTTTTAAGAAGATCTTTTCCGAAGACATGCTTATGCCGATTCAGTAACTAATTCACCTGCGACTATTACTCGCTTTAGTTGTTGTATGTTCCCCCTCTCTCTACTCGTACCGCTAATTGTATTGGTCCCTCTTTTGAACCTGGGTTCCTCTATTCAACGATATTTTCCTGACATGCCTATTTTCTTCTATCTCCTCCAGACTTCCTATCCCGGGCTTACCTTGTTCGAAACTGCAAACCGTTTTACCGCATGTCTTCATTCCAGGAATTCCGTGTAGAAGTGCTGCCTAGAGTGAATTCCTTCCCCCGCTATTTGAAGGACCTCCGTCAGCCTTTTGAGCGTCACCACCACAGCATACAGGTTTCAGCGTTGGTCGGAGCTCAATTCAGCAGATCAGCCTCTTTTTTTTCACTCACCGACTCTCTCAATTTTTTAAGAACCTGTTCCCTACCACCCAAACCACACTTTTAATGAACTCTTCGAAGAGTCATCAATCCAGTGTAAACTAAGGCCCACCCCTTGATTGATAGTAAGAGAGATTTCGCCAAGCTGCGGTGTTCCGATTTTTACCAATTTGAATGCGTGACTTATATTAAAGACTTTCCCCATGTGACTTGATTTGTGCACTGCTCCCCGCCGTTTGCCTGTACGCCCGCTGAGCGGCGTCCACACCCATAGTGAAGAGCACGGTATGCCCTCCGCCGTTATTTTGTGATTTTGAACGTCCTTTCCCTCTTGGACCAGATGAATTTTTGCACCCGCTTCCTTCTCTTCCTCTGGTTCTGGTGGAAGGCTGACTTCATCGTTAGCTGTGTGTGGCCTGTTGCCGTCGAGCCCCGAGTTGTGATGGTTTTTTCTAGCGGGTCTTTCCTGTTCAGGTGGGCAGGCACCCCTCTGGGGCATAGACTTCCCCGTTTTACCGCGCCCCTCGCAAACACCTAACGTCCCACTCTTTTATTTTGGCGATTCTTGCGGCAGTTCCAAGAGGATCAGAAGTTGTCCGTGACCTTTCGTTTCATTTCCTGTGCCCCATGGAGCTCTGCAGACAGGAGTTCCCCTTCGTGCCAGTCAGCGCCCCCCCCCGCGTCAGTTAAGCTCTTCCCTATCTAAGTTCCTCCCTGTATGGCTGCCTTAACTCGTGTTCGTGTGTTTTCCCACATCGATTGACCCCCTGACTCCTTGTGTTGCACCCGTTGGGCCTCCCCTATCCTGTAAACTGGGTTTTTATTGGAAAAAAAATTCGATTTGGCCCTCGCCGTGAAGCCCTTCGCTCCCGTCTTTGGGCCTCTCGATGATTGTTAATGAGGCCCTTTTTTCGGGCCATCGCGTGAACCCAGACGCACGTCTCCCGAGCCCCTTAAGAAAGATGGGTTGGAAGTTTTGCCGTCGTTGTTCTGTCACTCACGTCCTGACGCCGGCCCAGCGGGACAAACATTCGTCGCCTTAGACATCATTAATTATTGTTCCGGAATCCTTTCCGATGACCTCTTCTCTTCTACTAGCCGCCCGCCTGATGCTCGTTTCCAGGGCGCGCATTTCTCCCTCGCGACAACTACCTTCACAATGTCCTTTAAACCTTTCAGTGAGAGGTAGCTCAGCCGGCGAAGACACCAACCGCGAGCGCTTCTTTCTTTTATCACTCCCACACCGTCCATGTTGGGGGGCTGTCCTGCTTATCGAGCCGGCCCGATGGATTAATTTAGTAACCCCCTCCCCTGACCCAGGAAGATCTCACGCCGGAGGAGGCGTCCTTATCGCTTCGGTGGACCGCTATTCTCTCGTCGTCGTCAGAAGCCTCGCTTTTTCCTTCCCCCGTTCTTTCCCTTTTCTGTTTTTTTCCGCTCCTTTCACGGCACCGCCCTTCATGCTGCTCCCCTTGAGCGTGGCATGTCCCTCTGGAGACTCCCCGAGATTGCACTGTGATCAGCGAGGAGGTTCGCATTCTATTCCAAGGTTTTTTTAACCAGTATACATTTGACCCAACCTACTCGGCTCTCCCCTTCCCCCCTATATGATACCCCTTCAGGTCCCAAATTTTTCCCAGATCGCTCCAAGCACGGCAGACTCCAGGGCCTATCGATTATCCGTCCCCCCCCCCACTTTCACCTCTGTTCCTAGGACACTCCACCATTACCCGATCCGTCCCCCCAAGAACACCGGAGACCGCCTCAAATCTTCCTTCACCCACAGGCATAATGACGAGGCGCG
>Ga0179593_1814314_pt1 | contig 46627 bp, 42 predicted proteins | sample CZODoug2_1_08_16_FD_185931 | JGI IMG/M metagenome (GOLD analysis project Ga0179593, IMG submission 185931) | Vadose zone soil fungal communities from Angelo Coast Range Reserve, California, USA - CZODoug2_1_08_16fungal (PacBio error correction) | ecosystem: Environmental > Terrestrial > Soil >... | reverse complement strand
TCTTCCAACTCCCCGACAATCTTTTGCATCAAAGACTGGCGCGGGGCTGTATGCCTCCCATAAAGGTCCCCCTCTACGGATTGTGTTTTACTCTCAGGGTCCGCGGTGTTTCTTCAGGTTGTTTTCCCGCCCCCCACCTGCCGTCTAGCAGTCAACGCCCTAAACTGTTTTTCCGGGAACTGCGGCCATCAACTACCCCTGACTGCGGCCATTTTTCGCTAGTCTCTCCTATCGCCTTAAGCGAAGAATAGTCTTCGAGGTAAAGGCGGTCGGCCGTTTCCTCCCCCCACCTCTTTTTTTTTTCTTCTCAAACCCCCTTTATTCCTGTATTGTTTTTTTTTAGATATTGTTGAGGGATAACAAGTTCAACACCCATGGAGAGTGATCTTCATTTCCTGAATCTTCCTCTAACCACGCCGGGCAACAGGTTAGGGTGGACTTCTCAGCACCCACAATTATTTCTCAAACCCCCGATTGTTCATCCCCTGCATCAAGTGCGTGGCCATTTTGTTTACATTTAGTGGTCCCCATATGAAACCCTTCTGGTTCGATTGGGTCGGTCTTTTTGGGCGCAGTGGTGGCCCCCGAGTGTTTTTTTCGCGCCCTGCTCTCCGGCTCCTCCTTCTCCAAGGTTGGCGAAGGGGGCATGTGTTTTCCATGGATTTCCTGCGCGAAGCTTTTCTCTGAAGACTTTGGGCAATTCCCTGTTGGCGTTCTTTTTTTTTTTCGAAGTTTCCTTTTCCTTGTTCCGTGCACCAAATTGTCTCTGATAAAAACGAGTTTCGGCGTTCACGCCGTCTTGCTTTAAACCCCCTCTGTCCTACGCTTTCTCCGTGACGGCTCCGAAATATGAGGACCTGTTCTTCCCCCCGCAACTGACTTGAGAGTGTCCTTTCTTCGACGATTGAAGCCACGGGAATTGCCTTCTTCCTTTCTTCCGTCTATCGTCACCGCCTCCGTCTTGCCTTTGCAGGTTTGAGGACACACGGGATATGCGCAATGTGTGTTTTCCCGGGCGTTCCTTCCCCTTCAAATTTCTCCAATGCCCTGATTTGTTATACTCTTCGATCGGAACCACCCACATATTATTTTTCGCCCCCTCCGGATTTCGGTGTTATCTCCTTTTCTTTCTATCATGTCTTCCGTGAGGACGTGGTCCGTTTTTTCCTTCTTTTTCTTTTTCAGCCTTTTCTCCAATGGGAAGATGAAAGGCGACGGTCTGTTGAAGAATCCTCCCTTTCCTCTCTACTCTTTCCTATGGGCCACTACTCGTGGCTTCCTATTTCACCGCGCTATTTCTCCCCCCCCTCTTCAGATAGGCCCCAATCGCTCGGCCGGTTCCTCCCCCTTCTTTCGGTTTTTTTCACCCTGCCGTTGAAATTGTGCAAAACGTTTCCGTCTTTTTACAAATTTTTCACCCCAATGTAGCTTTCAATTCCGGCTTGTGACACAGAAGGATCACCGGGGGAAAAATGTTTTTCTTGTTGAAAATGGTCCTCTAGTGTTAGGGAACTTTGTGCAGTCTTCGTAGAATTAAACGTTTTATGCCTTTCCATAGAATTGCGTTCCGGAATCGTCGCAGGACTTTTTGGGCAGCTTTTTCTTTTTATGCTTTCTCTGTTCTTTCCCCGAGTGTTTCCCCTTTTTTCTTTTTTCAATCCTGCTAGAAAGTTTCCCTCTCACCCGACGCTTGACTCCCTGCAAACTTCATTTGCCATAATTTTTTTTTCGAACCCCCCATCCATTTCTACGTTTGCTGTTCGGGATGCCTCCTTTTTCTTTTATAATCTGCCTTCTCGGACCTTCCTGAAGATCATGCGCTAAAGACTTGTTCCCGGCCAGGCTTCTTCCCTTTGGCGGAGAAAATAGAGCGGTTGGGGTCCCCCTTTTACATTCCTTGGATTTTCCCTTGTCCTAGAGGCTTTTTCTCCGGTGGTGAAAGCGCGTGTCAATACTTTTTTTTTTGTCAATCGTCTTTCCCCCTATTTGTACGCAATAGCTGACAGACTTTTTTTCTAGGGGTTACCCTTAAAATTTTATCAACCCTAGTCCTTTCATCTCTTTCAGTGAAGGCACCCCGGTTCCTAGCCTCCATTCGTATCCCCCCTTCATAGGGACAGAAAGGAACCAAGGTCACACGAGCAACTCCCTCAGTTTTTCCCTTTTTCCAGTTGGTTCAAAAGTGGCCCGGTTCCGATGCTGACGGAGGCTTCTCCTCTACGAGCTCGCTTCGCGATTGGCCGTTGAGTCTCCTTTAAGCTTCCGTCCCTCTTACCTTTCTATGTAACTTCGGCCTGTGGAAATCGGTCCCCTTGACTCCTTCCCTAACACCGAAGGCTCGGATATATTGCTTTGCCGGGGTAGCTCTTCCTATTTTCCTCCCAAAGGCATATCCGCTCGATTCCCGCCTAATTTCTCTGCCTAGTTCATTATGAGCTTTCGTATCTCTGCGTTCCCCTCCAGATATTCCGAGTCCGGCACACAGTACTTCTCCTTACACGACCTTCCCTTATCTGTGTGATTTGTCAGCCCAACCCCAAGTCTGACCGGCCGGGAGTCCCCCCTTCCCCTTTTCCACTGTTTCTCTTGCCCCGCTCGAGAGATCCTATGCTATCAAAAGGTTTGACTTTCTACCGATGACCCTGATCCGCAAAACGCCCATTAACCTTTTCACCCTTCAACTTTCTCCTGAGGTTCTTAACTCAGGGGTTTTCATTTCTCCTTAGGCCTCGACCGCGGCAGCGCATGTTAAAAATATGACTATCCCGTTCCTTTTCGAGGGCCGCTCTCCTCCTTGGTCTATAGTGTTTCTTGGAGTTCTGGCCGGCGTGTTCAAGGTTAAACCCCCTTCCTTCAGGGCGCCACGTAGCTTGCGAGAAGGTAAACCCATCCTTGAAACCTGCCACTTTTTCTCCCGGTTCTTGATTTTTTGCAGATTTTTTTTATTATGCGGCCATGTTTTGCCTCTTTTATTTCCCTCCTTTCCCTTTTTCTATTGCTACGTTTCCCCTCTCCTCTAATAACGACTGCCAGATAGAGCTCTAATCCTCCTCTTTCCCTTTCCTTCTTTCCAACCTTCTCGGGTTTTCATGATGTTTAGTGGATTCTTCACGGTAGTAAGGGCATACAGCCTCTCCTAATTTTCCCCCCCCCCCGGGGTTGGGTTTCGGAGAGCTTGGATTGCGCTGGAGGACCTCCTTTAAAGGGCCCCCCCCTTCCCCTACATTCACTTTTTTTTTGGGCAAGCCCGCCGCCTTAGCTTCCCGCTTTGTCTTGGCCTGTCCTACCTCCTCCTCTTTCCAATTTCCATTTGCCTTCTTTTTTTTCCCTAAATGGCCGCATTAATAACGAAAGTTGGACCCTTCCTCCGACCCCCCCCCCCCTTCTTTTAAGGTGTAAAGGATCTTGACTTCGAGAATTCCGTTCCTTCCCTGCCTTTTGCGAAAACTTTTTCCCCTCCCTCCCCTACTTTTCAGACTTTTCTCCTCGAAGATGGCATCGAGGTAAGATGAACTCGTTTCTGCTCCTTCGTCACCTCTAGAAAGGGGGACGTGACCCGGAGATCAGGAAAGTCCCACTCTTGTTTCTGCGTTTCTTGGTCCGGTCCCCTTCATCCGTGGAAATACACCTTCCTTTTAATTTTTCCAGCGGATTCGAAGCAAGCCTCTTTGGCGGAGTCAAAGGTATAAATATCCTCCCCGTCCCCTTCCCCGAGGAGGGTTCCAGTGACCATTGTTGATGGCGGGCCCTCCGGTCCCCTTTCGCCTTTTCTTCGATACTTCTCACCGGACTCGGACCGCTTTCCAATTCTTCCTCTCACAGTATGACGATGCGGCAGAATGCCTTGTGATGGCTCGCATCCTTTCCCGACCTCTCTTATTTTTTTTGTTTCTTCTGGGAAAAATCATCCACTATTAGCTCTATTTCCGGGTGGATCTGTTACCCGTTCCCGGAGGTTCCTCTTTAAGACTCTTGTCCCATGGCGAATCAATCTCCCCTCTTATGATTTCCCCCCGGTTCCCAGTTTCTCTGAGAATCCACCGCCCACTGACAGACTTCTCTCCCGTCCCCGAATTCTCCTTCATCATAGCACGTTGTCTTCTGGTGCCCTTTGACCTTTCAGTCCCATGTCTGATTGGAATCTTTTCCGGGCAGTTTACCATTGTTGTCTAAGATTCCCTTATAATTGGGGTATCCATTGAGGGACATTCTCACTTTTCGAGCTTCCTGACCAGATTAAGACCTTTTCCCCAACTCCTTACTTATTACCCGCGTTCCTGGGAGGCAGCATATTGGAACAAAGCGCTCAAGTCTTTTCAAATGCCTTTTAACTTCCCCCCTCCTTCCTCTCCCTGAGCCACTGGAAGTTTGCCATGTCGCTTCTCTTTCCCAAAATGAAGTGAATACGCAACGTTCATCCTCCGCGTCTCCTTTCGATACTTCCAGGTCCTTCCTCCGGTTTAGAACTCGAACCAGACGTTATACTAACCCATCCCCCTCTTCTGGGTGTGCCTCCCCCCTTGGAAAAGTTCAGGATGTTGCATGAGTAACGTCCTTACTACTTGCCCTCTTTCCCCCTTCTGGAGTTCCACCTCTCAGAAGATGCAAACCACACGACTATCGGACCTAAACTCTCCTTCGGCATGACCCTTCTCTTCCAACAAGTCGGTGACACATGTACTTTTTTCTCTCTCTACACACCTTATTTCCCCCCACCAAGTTTTTTTTCCCCCTGCCATCCTCCTGCACGTGCCATGCATCCCCCCCCAAGATATTGTTTTGGCCAATTTTCAAGACGGAACTTTCCCCGTCCCTTTAGTTTTTCCTCCAGGACCTTTCCTTCTTGGGGCACTACGGCCGAATTGTTTTTGCAGATCTTGCAGAAAGGAGGGATTCCCAATGCGTGGCTTTCAATGGGCAGAAGCTTCTTCCCCCAGCCTTGTCCGGCGAGGCCTCTCTTCCCTACTCTTTTCACTTTTTTTTTTTTTTTTCGACAGAATCGACCCCGGCATGACCCCTTACGTCCGCCCGTCAGGGATGATTCCTGGACCCTCCCAACCTTATTTCCCGCCGAGACGGTCAAAAGTTTAGATCCGGTAGAAAAACTCCGTCCCAGGTACGAATTTTCCCATCGCCTCTTTCCACCCCCCTTTCTCCTTCCGACGGCAATAGGAAGTAGAACATGGAAATACGTGCGGGGTTTCCTCCTCCTGCCGCGGATCCAGGGAGGAAATTAGTTTCCCAGTCAATAAATGATGCGGAAACCTTTCTTCTTTTTTGGCATTCTTCCCAAGGCGTGCTCTTTCTTTTTATTCCCCTCCCACGAAGGCTTCTTCCTATTCCGTTAAAACGTTTCGAGCTCACGGATTCCCCTGCAAACTCTCTTCCCTTTTAATTTTCCCCTCCGCCCATGGAAACAGAGCCTCGCCACGGTTGCCTGCCCAAAAGCCCTCTCTTGCTTTTCTCCCCCCTTCCTTGATTTCTTTTTCTTAGGCTTTTCCCCCCATGCAAGGTCGCAAAATTTCTTAAGACTTCTTATCCAGGCAAAGAGCGGACGAGAACCCCTAGTTTTTCTACTTTTGTTTCCCCCTCGCCTCTTCCCATCTTTCCCGACAAAATCGACATGCCGTTGTCCTTTCCATATTGAAGAGATGCCACCCTAGGTCCAATTAGTCATCTGATGTCAATCGGAACCACTGTCTTCGCCGAGGTGGCAAGCCCCTGGATGACTTGGGTTTCTTCTGCTATGGAGCCTGTCCACAGGTTCCATGGTTACATCCCGATCAGCCCCCCGAGACCCAAAGGCAAATCAACGCAAATACCTTCCCTCGGTTTGCTTTCCCAACCCCGGTCCTTCCACCTGCAGACACAGCCGTACCCCCGATTTCTTCTCTGTGTTTCCCTTGAAAAACCGGCGCCGCAGTATTGAGTTCTTTCAAGAATGAACCCCACTTTGTCTTTTTCCGGGACCCCTCGGATCTTTTCCCCCAATGTATCATCTTCTCTTTCTAGGAATGTTTCTCCCCCTATCGCCTGCTGATTGCAAGAGTCTTCACCAGCGCCATTCCTGTATTGTCCACGTTTTGCTCCAGAGATTCTCCCCCTCTTATTTCCCCTTTTGTTGTTGTTTATAGAATCCCCAGCACGCCGACCTACCCTTTAAATATCGTCCCGCCTGGCGCTTGGGGCTGATCTTCTTGCACATAAGAAGTCCCCCTCTGATTTTCTTATTATACCGACCCCCCCAATCGCTTTTTTCTAAGTACCATACAACGAAAGCCGGAGATTTGTTCAGGTGAACACCAAGGGTTTATCCCCCTAAAACCCCTTTTTTTATTTTTCGTCGGTGGTTAGGAACGAGGCCCTTACTCGCACTTCTTCGAGAGTAAATGACTGGCTGTCTTTTAAGGACCTTGACCACGCGAGTTTTTTTTTTTCTCCCTTGCCCCTTCATTTCACTTATTGGCGTTGGATTGTCCATATTTGCCTATCCCCCCCCTTTCTTATATTACTTTCCCTCTGAAAGTAAATTGACTACAAAGGGACCACTTAACCCCACTTCCAACCCGAAATGACCCCCCTCATGTCTCCGTGGACCTGCCCGGAGGACGTGGAATCACGATGCTTTTTAACCCCCTCTTCGGACACCCCTTTTCCATATGTCCCGACCAACCGGCTGCTTTTCTTTGGGCTCTTTCTCGGGTTTTCCCGATATCCTTTTTCTCGTAGCCCCGTGCAAATGAGAGCATTCCCTTTTTTCCTTTCATTTCTCGGCTTCCCTCCCGATTACCGGAATAACGAGGGTTCTATTGTGCCCCCTGTGCAGACTTTTTTTTCTTCTGGGAAGGGGAGGGTTCTTTGCAGGGAAAAAATTAGCAAAACGCCTTCCTCTTCCTTCCCTTTTCCCGAACCCTTCTTTCCCTGTGCTTTCCTTTTTCCGACAGGAAGAAGATGGCGTCGTTCTTTTCCGCCCCCCCTCCCCCTGGACTCATGTAGAATCTTCGACGATTTCGTCAACGCATTTTCTTAGTCCTTCTGTTTCTTCGCTAGTCTTCTTCCTCTTTTCCTTTTGTTAGACGGTGGATCGGCGAACCAAAATCTTGCAATATGGTTTTTTCCCTTAGTGCCCCGATTATAGGACGGAATGGGACGGATTTTTTTACGGATTTTCCCTTTTCCCGACCCCCCCCCCCCCGGATGAAGGCCTTCCCCCTTCACTTTAAGCTTCTATACTGTTATTTTAAAGGCTCATCTTTAGAGACTTGGCTTTCATTCTTTTTAGATATTTCCTCCTCCAGAGGTAAAGTGTCATTTTCTCTTGAAGAGCTTTTTTGCCTGTCCTTATTACCTCCCGTTTTTCTTTCCTTTTTCTTCCCATTTAAAGCGTGCCGATAATTTTTTAGGTTTCTCCCCAGCCAATTTCTTCCAGATCTTTGAAAATATAAGTCTGGCGGATGTTGTTCCACAGTCCTCTTGTCCCCTTTTCCCCTTCGGCTTCTCCCACAGTTCCAAAATTGCTCTTCACTTTTGTCCTTTTCTCTTCTGGGCACAAAATTAACTTTTCCCTGTTTATCCAACCCCCCCTTTCCTCGGACCCATGTCCTCGAGTGGTGGGCCGTGGATGTTCTTCTCTCGTTATTGATACTTCCCCCCAGTTCCCGTGGAATGGTCGAAGACTTTTGTGGTTTCCTTTGTCGTGTTCGGAACCTTGCCTTCACAAACCTTCCCCGCCCTTTTTTAAGGCTGACTTGCACTTAATGGGAGGGGAGATTCCCCCTAGAAAAAGCCCTTCGTTTAAAATTGAAAACCACCCAGCCTCTCAAGGTTTTGTTTGGCTTTCCTCCCAAGCCCTGAACGTTTTCTCCAGTTGAAGTTTCAGATCATCGAATCCAATCCCCACCCTCTTTTGGCCGGCACTGCTCTGCGCTGCCTTGTCGGTTCATCCCTCCTTCCCCCATTAAACGGTCCCCCCCCTTTCCCTGAGGAAAGTCGCGTATTCTCTTCGGAAATCCGCTCGGCTGTGCTATTTTTCCCCCTCAAGCCCCCCTTCCTTTTTTCCCCTTCGACGGGCATTACTCGGGTCTCCTGATGCAGACCTTTGGCCTTATTCCTTGGGTCTGACCAATTTTTTTTTGGTTTCCCTCCCAGGACGCACTCAATGTCTAGCTCGCTGACGCCCCTGGACACAATCTCTTCCTGCACACTCACCTGGACAAAGTCCCTCCTCCCTTTTCCTGAATTCCCTGGGGTTTGCAACAGACCTGAATTTGCATTTCTAAGGTCCCCCGAGAAGCTCTCGCTTTAGCGATTTGATTTACCTCTCTACGCTCTTTCATACCCAATTTATTTTCCCCCCATCGGATTGGTGAAGTCCCGAGGACGAAAAGTATACACCCTTTTTTAATCGAGGCTCTCTTGGATTGCCGTGGTTCGTCCCGGAGATTTAGTGAAACCCCCTCCTTTCTCACGGGTAGTAAGTGGGAACTTTATAGTTTGACCATCTCCCTTCTTCAGAATCCCTCCCTTCTTCCCGAGTGGTCGAAAAGCGCTTAGAAGAAGTACATTTCATTCCTAGTCTTTCCCCCCTATGTTTCTTTCCGAAATCCCTTTTTCGGAAAAATTCACGGCGATTAAGTACTGGCTTCTTACCGACCCCCCTCTTTTCTTGCGTGAATTCTCGCTGGCTCCACACAGCGCAAAGCCCTTTTCTTCTCCCCCCCTCCTCAGCTTTCCAAAAATCCGACTCAACGCCAAGTCAATTGAGCGGCTCTCCTTTTCTTTTTTTCTTCCTATTATTTTGTCTTGAGATCGCCCCGCCAGCGCCTGCGAAGTGCGACTCCCCCTATAGATGCCACCTCTTTCCCCAGAGGTTTCCCCCTCGACGGATGTTTTCATGGACGGTGTTCCCTTTAGGCAATCTTCTTTCTCCCCCCAGCCCCCGAAGTCAAAGAATCCTGGCCCCCTGAAAAAATTCCTTGGTTTGTTTTCCCCCCGTTGCTCTTTGACTGGCTTTATTTCTTGGAATGTCGGTTGTCGGGTCAGGAGTCTTGCACGCTCCCCCCTTCTAACGAACCTATCCGCTTCTAGACTCGAAGCAGGCGTCGGACTTCCCACCTCCCTCCTTAGTTCTTTCTTCTTGAATCCCCGTTTTTCTTTCCCCCTCAGGAAGAGTAAACTAAATATATATCTCTTTCTCTACGTGTCTTATTGAAAAGTTTTTTCTTTTTGGACAGATGCAGTCCAGAATCAAACGACCGTACCTCCTTTCTTTTTTTTTTTGTTGTCTTTCAAGAACTTCCTCCTCCCCTGTAGAGGAGCGATCTCTGTTAGCTTTTCCCGTGAGTCTCACTCAAATGTAGAGACTGACCCGGAGGGAACAATGAAGCATTCATCCCCTATGTTCTTCTGGTTTTTTCCGTTTACCCCCCCCTTTTTAAGGTTCCTTTTAGAGGAAGATGGAAGTTCGCCCGCGTGTTCTCCTTAAATACCTTTCCCCCCTGACTGATGTTCTTGCATTACCCTCTCGATGAGCGCTTCTCGCATCTATAGTCCTCTATTTCCCTTCTGCGTTTTCAGGCCTCTTACATTATCTAAAGGCAGACAGCAAAGGCTTCTCCAATATTTTCTCTGGGACATGGCTTGGCGATCAGTGTCAGGCAACATCGTCCCCCCCAGGTCCCCCTACCTTCTTTTGCTCGAAGGAAGTAGCGACGCTACGATTTCATCTCCGCTCCTCCCTTTTTCCGCCGCAACGGGCCCGGGGGAGGGGTAACTTCCCTTTGAGGTCGTCAATCCTTCCCCCCTTCCCTCTTTTTTTGATGCGTCGATCTTCCCCCTTAATTTGAACTCCGGGACTTCTGCACGTTTTCCTCAGTCCTCTCAAAATGGGGAGCAAATTGCCATGGTTTGGCTCGTAATTCAAGACGGATCTGGAGCTCTTTTTCTTCCAATTCTCACTCTCTCCCTGCTTCCGGAGTGTGATTCGGAGGATATGTCTTCCTGCTGTTAAGTCCCCCCTCTCCAAATTAACAAAAGCTGGTATGATTGTCCTCCAACTTCTCCCTCCTGTCGTTTACACTTTTCTCCTGTCGAGCGCTTATAGAAGTCCCCACCACCCCCTTTCTCCCGGATCGTTTCTTCGTGTGTGAACTGCGGCCCGGGCTGTCAGGAAACGATTCTTCTCGCTTGCGCGGCCCGTTTACTTTTCGGCGACGCCGATTCCTCACTTCTTCTATCTTTTGCCTTCCATGAAGCGCTTACGCCTAGATAAGACTCGCATCTCTCCATCTTAGATTGCCAACGTTCTGAAGATCTTGCGAACCAGCTCCCCTGCCCGCGATTTCACATCGCTTGAACCTCAAACCTCTGTTCCTGTCTGACTATGTCAACGACTCTCCTGAAAGCTTTGGTCCTTCTTTCCCCCTCTCATAGTCCCCCCCCTCCCCGGTAAGCGACAGCGCCTCTTCCGTGCACCCTGTAGTCGTTATCTTCACCTACATTTTCCCCTGGAAGGGAATTTCCTCTCCTTCAGCATCTCCAAACCCTTTTCAGAGGCTGGGTGATGTCAATTTGCACGAGCCTCTGTCTTCTTTCTCTCGCCCGTCAGGATTGTCATCAGCTTCAACCGCTGGAATTGTCGCTACCGCGTTCTCTACCAGACCCTTCGGTTACAGCTCTTCATTCCCTTCTCGACGGGAGGCCATCACCTTCTTCCAACCCCCTCCTCCTTTCTAGCTTCCCCTTACGATAAACGATCTTGGCCTAATTTTAACACTTTGCCCAAAATCCCCCTCCCCCCAGCGACCCTCTTGAGCGCCCCTTTTTTTGACTTCCAGTCCTCCCCCCCCCCCTGTTTCCAACTCTCTTGTCGCAATAGAACTGTACGATGATTCTTTTTTTCCCGGAACCTATCTATTTCTTGGCTCCATTCTCTTCTCCGAGTTCTTTTCAATAGGGTGCAGACCTTTATCCCCGAGACCCCCTCACTTACTCTTTACTGCTCCGGCGCATCTGACCTTCTCCTTGACCTTTTTTCTCTGGCCTCTTTTCCCCGGCACTTCCCCTGCTTTTTGAGACGAGGGACCGGCTCCATCCAAGTTTTTTTCCTCCCTCCGGCCGTTTCCCCTCCCTTTTTTCGATCGACTCTTCTAACAAATCAATAGGTCGAAATTTCCGATATTTCCACCCCCCCCCCCTTTTCTTTACTCCCCTTTTTTCAAAACCTTTTGGAAAGGAGATCGCCCGCAGACGCCATTTAGGTCAACTTTGCTCCTTTTTCTTCCCTTTACTTGGACTCCTGGTGAGGAAGGTAAAAAGGCGGATTTAGTTGTCGTGAACCTCCGAGCGCCTTTTGTCCTTCACTTGATCCCCTTCATAAATTTTCTTCAACCTTGACCCGACTTCTCTCCTTTTCCCGTGGGTTCCCTTTCCCCCCCCCCCTGCCTTGGGAGGGGTATCTTTCTTTTATTTCAGGTCGGGAGAAAAGTTCCTCCCTAACCCCCCCTGCCTCCTCAACTTTTCTCTCGGACGTTTGGTTCCAAAAAGCGCGAACCAGACTCTTTTTTTTCCACCCCCTCGACTGCAAACGAAAATTGCACGACCCCCTTAGACCCGACGTTCAAGATTTTCCTCCTCCTAAAGTTTTTCAGGTAAATCCCCTATCAGAATGAACCCATCAATGTTTTTTTCCTAAATGTGTTTCGAATGAAAACCCCCTCCGATTTCCTGTGTGTTCGTTTTTGGGGGGTTTTCTTTTGTTTTTCTCCTTCCCGTCAGTACTTTCGTACGGTAAACTGATGTAACATACAACACCCCCCAAGTCCCTTTTTTCCCCTCTCTTGTTGGAGAACTCTTCCCCCTCCGAGTTGTCTTCCCCGGTCCTCACTTCCTGGAACAAAGGCCGTCCCTTCTCCTCCTTCCTTGCGTCCGGCTATGCACCGAGCGTTCCTCTTTTTTGTCTAAAACCTTCCCCTAGGCGGTGTCCCTTAAAAAAGGCCCTAAGGATTTGTTTTCTTCCCCCAAAACTCTACTCCTGTTGTAGAGAATGCATCCCTCCAACCTTTTTTATGCAAGAGTTTCCCCTCCAAAGAGTTACGGGTCGATTCACTGGTCTTGTGCTTTCTATGGCTTTCCTCTTTTCTTGTTTTGTGAGAGATGATCACTCGCTTCCGAACCCTCCCCCCTCCCCCTTGACTCGACCCTTTTTTTTTTGGGGTGATCGATCTTGGCCCAGACACGGGTTTTCCCCCTTTTTTCTGTTATTCTCCCCCCAAAGTATTCCCCGCAGGGGGCTCCGTTGGTTCTTATTTCACCCTCCCATTTTTTTTAACCCTTTTATTTCTACCTCAAGACGCGTTTTTTTTTTCAGAGGGCCTCCTACGAGCAGCGAGTTTGGTACAGTGGTCCTTCCCCCTTTCCTTTCTGATTTCCCTTCCGATTCCCTTCCCCCCTTCGCGAATGAGGTATTTTTCTTTCCTTTTTTTTCTTTGAGACCCCCGTTACCACACCAATGGCGTATCCTTTACCATGTGAACTAATTGGGCTTGATCATTATAACTGCCTCATTTCCCCTTGGTTTGCTTTTTTTGTGAAGCCTCTTGTCTGAAAACTAGGTACGGGTTGTTTCCCTTCATTACCTCCTTCACGGGGACGCCCAGTTGACCTAATCTTCCCATTGGACCTCCAACGTGCGATTTTGCGTTCCTTTGTTCTTTTTTTGAAATATTTCTACATGTGTTCGCGCTGTTTTTTTTACTGTCGTACTCGTCTTAAAGGTTGCTCAGGAATGCTTGGGTAAATGATTACCTTTCTTCTTCCTTGCCATCCCCCCCCTCCCTCCTACCGTCCTCTAACACCATTTTAAGGAGGATTGCAGGCTTTCTCTGAAACGAGTCGGCGGTCCCTAGTGCGGTTCCGACCCCTGTTACGGAACTTCACGCTGAGCTGCTTTTCCCCCTTCTACCTCGAAGTCCTTCCCCTCGCATGGGTCCCGGCAAGCCCCCCCCCCTTCTTTCCGTTAGATTAGCAAGATTTAGAAATAATGGCCTCATTGGGTCGGGATCCTTTTTCCCTCCTCAAACTCTCCCTCCGGGCTTTACACCACTGGAATTCATGCTTATTTTGGTTTTTTTTCATTCCTTGCACGGAAGTTTATACTCGTCGATTAAAAAGATATTTTGCCTCCGCCGCCCTCCGTCCATTCTCTTTATGGTATTCTTCTGGACCTTTTGAGGGACCGTGGCGTTGCCTTGTCATTTTCTTCTTCTTGCGGTTCCGCTGATGTAAATTGGACGGTTCGTATCCATTCTTCTCCGGAACCGTAGTCAAGGGGTACCCTTCAGATTTTCACCAAAGGAAGGAGCCTTTTCTTCCCCCCCTGTCCTTTCCCCTCATCCGATCCGAATCTGCCCCGCAATTGCCGCTCTTCCTATCCCTTTTTTCTTCACCCTTTCCGAATCACGGAAAAGGCGTTCTACCTTCCCCCCCCCCCCCCCTCTAGGCTTACTTTTGAAGTGAGGGAACAAGGGGGGTTTAACACTTTGTAAACAGTTCCCCTCCCTTGTTTTCCTTTCACGATTGGATGGTGGGTAGATCTTTTTCATTATCCCCCCCCCTTCTCTTCCTTAGTTCTGGCACTCTTTCTGCCGAATGTTTGCAGATGTAACTGCTTCACCTTTCCCTCTTGTCTAAACGATTGCCCTTTCCCTCGGTTAAGGCTGAGCAATTCTTGCCGACTATGCTCCTTTTGAGAAACTCCTATTCCCGTGCCCTTGCAAATCACAACCCCTCGGACTTTTCTTTTTTTTTTTTTTTCCCCGATTCCTTTTATAACCCCAGAAGCCTTCAGGACTTAGAGACCAGCCCCCTTTTTCCCTGCCATGCTAGCTTTTCCTTTTTTCTTTCAACGATTTCGAGTGCAGTATTAAATCACATCGAGTTTTCAGGCGACCCGGTTTTTTCCCTTTCCTTAGTTGTCCCAACTTTCCACTCGAGGTGTGTTTGTCTAAAAGAAGCTTTGAAAAATATCGGGCAGTTCCGTGGGTCGCCATATGCTTGCCTGTTTTCCCTCTTCCTGATTGCTCCCCTTTGTGTACTTTCCTTCTCGTAAGCGCTTCAGAAGGTACCTAAGGCGCTCCCGGCATAGGTTCTTTCTCCAGGGAAAAGGTCCAAAAGTTGCCCGCGTAGGCCTTCTCTCTGTCCTGTACCTTGCATTTTTTTTCCAATTTTACCCCTTGGGAGAATGATCAAGTGCCAGTTTTTCTTTTCTTCCCCCGGTAAGACCCCTTTTCCTATTTAGAGTATGCTCGATTTTCCCCACAATTTCTCCCCTCTTATATCCAGAAGACTTCTTGGAACTCCTCCTCCCGAAACAGATACGCCGGGAAATCCCACTGGCTATTCCCCCGAGTTTTCCTGAGAGGTTCACCCACCAAGGACATAGCTCTGAAGAGTGTACTGTTAAATCGTGGATCCCCCTGAACCTTTCGAATTTTTCTGTAGGTTTAACCTTCCCCTCCCTGCTTCAGGAATTCCCTCAGACCGTCATCCTCATAAACTAACTTATCTGAGTACGAGGTCCATCCCCCCCCTGGTCTTTAGATCTTTTTCCTCCTCTGGGATTCTTCCTGATACCTCGAGAACTTAACTCTTGTTGCGACCATTCCATCAGGATTCTTATTGACCCTTTTCTTTCTTCCCAAACGCCCTTCCCCCATTCAAATTACTCGAATGGGCGGGTAGCTTTGTTTTCCCGTCTTTCCCTGTCTTGAGCCCTTTTTTCTCAAGACGGACTCTCCGCAGTGTCAGATACATCTGACTCTCTATTCCTCGGGAGCTTCCCTTACTTCGTGGTTTTTTCAACCTCCGCCAGGATTAGTCATGGGCCGGAGTGCCCACTTACCCCCGCCTTTCTTTCCCACTTCAGATGGCTCTTCCATACATCCTTGAAACTTTCCAACTGAACTGGTTTGCGCTCCCCGAAACAAATTTCCTTTTTCCCTCTCCCCGGTGATGAGAGGGAATGGCCCTTTGCTTTTTCCCTCCTGCTTTCCCTTTCTCCGTAAGTTCACCGAACAGCCAAGATTCGCTACGCGTACGCACGGAGGTGCCTTTACAAGAGCCGGTCCCGGCTGATGATGTCTTGTATTTCGGCTTACCCTTTTTCCCTGTTTCTTTTCCTTACTACACTTTTTTTCCGTTTTTCATAGGAAGTGGGATTGCGGAGGTACCTTTTTCACTTCAGTCCCCTTTCCCGCCGGATCCCTTCGCCTGTTGGGGAACTCTCTCCTCACTTAGAGCAGTGATCTTATGGCCTGTTGCCTGACCCTCCTTTCTTTCTATCCTTTTCCCCCGAGGACCCTGTCCAGCCAATTTCACCGCGATTGTGGAGGGTCCAGACATAACTGTTAGGGTTCCCTATTTTACTGGTAATTAGAAGATGGACGGTCTCCATTGGTTTTAACCCCCTAGGGCCTCTCCCCCTCTTAAACTGAAGCCCCACGGTCGCCTTCTCTCTTTCATTAGATTCCTCCCTTTCAATGAGCCTTAGAGGAGGTCCGGAGAAAAATGGACAGGAGCTCCATTGCCACGCCTTCTTACTTTTTGTGGAGATTCATTGATCGTGCCCCGTCAGTCCCCCCTTCAAACGATCAGACTATGGAGAATGAGGCGCGCAGCCTTTTTTCTTCTTCTCTCCGAATAAAGCCGCAGACCCGATGCCTCCCTTTTTTTTCCCCCCAGAACCCCTCTTTTTCCCTGACAATTCTCTCCCGAGCAGGTTGGATGGCGATGATACTGAATTTTTCTTCTTTTCTCTTTCCGTCCTTTTCCAATGCGCAAGCTTGCATGTGCTGGCGAGAAATTAAGTATTTCCCTTTCCTCCCCCCCGATGGCCTGTCTTTTTTCCCTCGCGACCCCCTGCTGAGAAAAGATAGCCTCTCGGAGTGATCTGTTCGATGCGTTTGCCTTTTCCAATCTCCGATTTCCCTTTCCTGACTTTAACCAAGCTGGAGTGAGTCTGCCGTTTTCTCTCGTCGGTCTTAAACCCCTAGTAAGACGAGCTCCTCGAGCAAATCGCTCGAAAGGAGAAGGAGATCCCTGTTTTTTTTTTGGTTCCCCCCTCCTTCAGTAACGATTCTGAGCGTTGCGATTCCCTTCCGTTGATCTTTTTTTTTTTTCGCCCCCTCTGCAGAGTCTTCAGTGGTCCCCAGTGAGGCCTCACTGAGCGCTTCCTACGTCTTCTCTCATTTCCTGGAATGCTCCATAAGTATTCTTAAGGGTCTCTCTCTTGAGACCAAATTCCCTTTTGAAGCGTTTTTAAAGTCAGCGTTAGGTCCGAGCACACCCGCGATGTTTCCTGGCCGGCCTCTTCAACGTCCCTTCCACCTCTTCCCTCCCAAATGAATAGTGATACGCCAACCTTAAGCGAATCCCTCTCTTTTCTTCCCCCCTGGTTTCTTCCTTCCCTTCTTTTCTACTTAAATGATTTTCCTTTTTTCTTAATGCAGTAATGCGGACCGCGGCAGGCCCCAAAAATCCCTTCTCTGTTGGTTGTCCCCCTCTCGGCTGTTATGAGCCCCAGTTTCATTCGAGAAAGGATGCTATCCATGGCTTCCCCTTTTGTCTACAGAGGTTATGACAAAGTAAATGCAGGTTTTTTTTCCACGCCGCTTAAAGCTACCCCCCATTTTCTTCTGTCCTTTTTCAATTCCCTTTTTGCCTTTCCCCGCTCGGGCAACCAATACTTTTCCCTCTTTCCCCCTTAATTTCCTCCCCCAGATTTGGAATTGACACTAGTTGAAAAACCCCTTTGCCCACCTCCCCTCCTCTTTCCCCTTCATTTTCGCGTTCAGAAGGAAACAGGTACGGATGAATCCTCCTTCAGCAGCCTCTTCCATTGAAGACTTCCGTACGCGGGATTTGATCGGAGAGGATTCGAAATATCTTCTACGTTCCCCCTTTCCTTTAGCTTTACAGAAGACAAGCATTCCCCTCGGAACTCCCCCGCCCTTCAATTTTTTCCCTCTTACTAGTATTCGCCCCGAGGAGTTACCGGGCATGAACGGCAACCACGTCCGGAGTCTGTACCCCTTAACCCTTCCCCGGAGAAAACAATAATATTTTTTAACGTACCCCTCCGGTTCGAATTTGTGTGTTTTTTCGCAGATTGATAACCCCCATATTGAGCATGTTTTGTTACGACGGACTCCCCCCCAATTCCCCTTCTCCCTTTAATTGAAGCTTTTTCTTTCGAAGCTCCCTCCCCCTCTTTCCAATAGTTGTAGGTTAGGTAGTCAAGCTGTTTTGCTTTAGAACTGTTTCTTTGAGGTCCCTTTCTTTTTTCTTCGTAGTGGGTCGTTCCTTTTCCCTCTTGAAGATTCTCAAGTCCGTAAATGTTCAGAGGGCCCGCCGGAGAACCCTCCCCCCTGAACCCCTTCTCCTACTGCTTTCCCAGGTTTTTTCTCCCCCTTGTGCAATTGCCGGCAGGCGCTCGTTTCTCCTTCCTTTCCTCCTTTTAAAGGTTCCCCTTCAAAAAAGAAGGCTCCCTTTCCCGACCGCCGGAATTTCACCTCCCCCGCCCGACTCTTTTCCACTTTCCTCCCAAAAATGGACGACACCCTTCGACCGTTTTTTTTTTCTTATTGGACATCTTCTTTTTTCTCTTTCAACCCAGTCATTTCTTGATTCTTTTTAATCCGTGAAAAACCCGAACGGTTTCTCCCTCTTCCCCACTGTGGTCTAAATTTTCCCCCCCTTCTCTTTCCCGGTGGTTGCCTTGAAGTGGCATGAATGACCTTTTTCCTTTAATTCCTCCCCTAAGTGGCATTGATTATCCATATTTCCATCTGCCACACAGTTTTCCTATTTTTTCTCCCCCCATTTACACCCCAGGTCCCGCGACCCAGACGTCTTCCCCTCTGGCCCTTTATCTCTAGGACCACACGTTCGCAGCAGCATAGTTGGCTTTTTTCGAAACCATACCCTGGGCCCCGGTGTTACACCGAAAATTCTCATCCCCCTGTTGATGGGAACACCCCCCCCCCAAGAGCCGCGTGCAGTCAGAGACTTTTCCAACCTCCCCCCCCTTTTTGGATGACCCAGCAAAGAGAAATTGGGTGATTCACGCCCCTCTTAGTACTTTCCCTTCTCTAGATTTTCCTCCTCTTTTTTGGGTGTTGAGTCTCTTTGATCACTACAGCTTTACAAATTCTCTCCCCGACCTTTTTGATGCTTTCTTGGAATACACCAAGGGTGATTTTTGTGAGTATCCTTCTCGAAACAATCTGCACGCGGGTGGTCTCCCCTTTTTGGGGTTTCCATCACCCGGGGTACTCACCATTTTTCCTTTCCCAAAGACTGTGTGAATTTCTCCGCCCATTCAATTCAATGACTGCTTCTCCCTCCTTTACTTTTTCCTACGCAAAGAGTGTCTCGATTACCTTTTTTCTTGTACTCCCCCTTTGGATCAAACTTTCGGGGAAGGATTATAAAAACCCCTTGAAGAGTGTTGCGTTGGATTTTTAAACCTTCTGATACCGGAACTGATGATTTAATACCCGTCCATTCCCCCCTCCCCCTCTAATTTTCCTTCTCAGAAAAATTATGTCGGAACATTTGACAAGGTCGGTTGAGGACCCCCCCCTGCCAACTCCTTCCTCAATGGCCTATTCCACCACCGGCAACGGCGGGTCTTTTTGGGTCTTTTTTTTTTCTTGTTGGCCTTAACCGAGGTTGGTTTGTTCGCTTTAGGTCCCCTCTCTTCCCGTTGCTTCCTTCCCTTTGGGCTGGTTCCCCTGATATTATATCGCAGACCTCAGATTTCCCCCCCCCCGCTTTTGCACCTGTTCCCTGTGCGAGGGCTCCTTTTTTTTCCGGGCGGATCTTTGCATCAAAATTCTCACTCGTTTTTGTGCTTTTTCCTTTTGGATTCCCCGAACTATTAAGGACTATTTCAATTCTGCTCTTCCGTGAGTGACAGTTCCGCCCTTCTGTCTTGTCTTTTCCCCCCTTAATCAACAAGCGACTTATATCCCTTTTCCCTTCTTCTCCCCTGACTCCTTTTTTTCTTCGGAGATCTCTCCTAAGACCCCGCCCTCATTGTCAATGTGTATCTTTTTTCATTCTTTGACCTTTCCTCCCATGTGGTTCCCCCCATTATCGGAAAACGGAAATGCAGTATTTCCTTCCCCTCCCCCCGACCTTTCTCTTTTGAGAATTAGATTCATCTTTCTATTTTCAAAGATTTGAGGTGGGTGGGTCTTCGAGCTTGACTTTTTTTTCACGGTTCTTTCATGGATTTTATCCAGATTTGAGGGCTGAAGAGTGTGCCCTTTCCCGAACTTTTTTAAGAGTTTCCCCTCCTTACCGGAGTTTGAAATGTGTCGGATGGTCCCTTTGGATTTCTTAAGTCCCCCCCCCCCCCCCCCTGCCTATGTTAGAAATACAGATCCCCATTCTTAACTTTTTCCTTTCTCAACTATATTGGGAGGAGCTCGCCCTGTTTTCTGGGAACTTTTTCCATCCCCCGTTGCAAAAAACGTTCCTCTCCCCTTCCCTCTTGTTCAAAAATTGGTTTGTTTTCCCAATTGGGAAAGGCCCTGCCAACGATAGTTTTCCTACCCTTCTTCAGTTTTCCCCTGTGGTGGGCCCGCTTTCTTTCTTAAGTCCTCAATTTTAGTTTTCCTCTCCGTTCCTCTAATTTGGTGTCCTCTTTCTCTTAGGCAACTGTCCCATGGTCCTTTTTCTTCCCACCTTTCCCAATTCACTTCTTTCTGGTCAAATCCTTGCTCGACGGACTTCCCTTTTGTTTTCCCCCCAAACAGACTCTTTCTTTTCCAATTGGCCCCAAAAAAAGACTCGACGGGCTTTTTGGGTTTTTGGCGGTCCCCCCCCCTTGCATGACAGGACATTACCCTCAGTGTTTGGGCCCTTCTTTTTCCCCCCCAACTGTACCTTTTTTGGCTGATCTCTCCCTCTTCCTTTGGCTGATAAAAAATATTTAGAGTTGGGACTAAAACGGCTTACATTTTTTCCGGAAGACCTGGATTTTGACCCAAGCGCGTGTTTGAGACCCCTCTTTTTAAAAATCTCCTTTCTTCTTTTGGGGTCGGTGATATCTTCCAGAAATTTGGACAGGGAAGAATTAACGATTATGAAGGCCTTTTTTCCCCGTGTTAATCTTTTCTGTAACCCTCTTTCTCACTCAATGATAGATAAAACCAGTTTCTCCCCCTTTCACCCTATGGCAGTTCGGAGACCATACCACGTGCCACAGGACGCTCTCCCCCCTTTCAGAATCTAAAAAAGTGCGCCCCCCCCATTTTTTAAACCCCTCATTGCGTTTTCTTCATTCCGGGGAGGGGGAGGATTGCTCGCTGAGCTTCTCTTCTTTTCTTTTGTTATTCCCTTTGAACCTCCCCATACAGTATATTTACGCCTACTTTCCCCCTTTCTATTGCCTCCTTCCGAAAGTCCCCTCGAAGATAAAGCCGGACTTTCATCTTGGATCAGACGGGGTTCGCGCCTCACAACTCTGCCCCTTCGAGTCGTACGGTGAAATCGCCTGCATCCCCTGCAGGTTTTCCTTTGAAGAGGCATCCTCCCTTAGAAGAAGTCCATTTTAATTGCCGTTCTTTCTAACCCCCTCCCCTTTCAGCTCCCCATGGGTATTCTTTTCCGCTTGCGTCTGCGGTACGTTTTGATTCTGTCTAGCCCTTCATTCCATCAGATGCACGGCAACCCCATGCCCCTCCTTCCCCCGGAGGGATGATTTCACGATGCCTCTCTCCCACACGCCCGAACCTCGCCCTAAGTCCATAGAGTGGAAGAATGGGCGTTCTCCAATTCTTTCCAGACTCCCCCCTTCCTCGGGCAGAGACAAGTTGCCTACCATATGCCCTCTTCGATCAAGTCTTCCTAGCAAACGATAGTGTCATAGTCCTTTTTTGAGTAATGGCGAGTGTAGTGTCAACCGGGCATCTTCTGGCATTCCCTCCCCCTCACTTTAAAAAGGAAATTGAACCTTGGGTGCTCCCCAATGGGTTGCTTTCAACAATTTGAAGTTTTTCCCCCTTAAGCTGGTGGGTGATTACCTCCAATCCTTTTCTTTTCTGATTCCCTGACAGAAAAGATTGTACCCCGTATCCCCTCCCCTTCCCCCCCCTCGCCCCCCCTTTTTTTCTCAGGCGGCGGCGGCTTCACCCGAGAGGCGCGTTCCGTCTTCCCTTTTCTTGTTCTTCTCCCTTTTCCCCGCCGTTTTCTTTATCTCTTTTTCCCTCTCAGTTGGGTTGGTCGATCTCTAGGTTTCCGAACCTTGAACTTCCCAAATCAAGTTCTCTTCCCCCTTCACTTCGGGTGGTTCCCTCGCCGCCGCCTTCGCGCGATCTCTCTTTTTCTGTTCTTCTTCATGCCAGCACCTCCCGCTACCCGATCAACCGCAATTTTTCTCCCCCCCCGCTTCCCTTGTGGGCTTGGAAGCGCAAATTTCAGTTTAGGGTCAAGTCTTTGAAGGATCCTTCCCGCTACTGCTCCATTTTGTTAATCCCCTCCCAGGTCCATGACTTCAATCCGTCGCGTACTATACCCCCTCCCCCTCCTCTTACTAGACAGATTTCTTTTTTTCTTTGATTTAGATTTCCCTTCTATTCCGGAAGCTTTTCGGGAGAGCAAATCCCCCCTTCTCTTTCCTCGCACTTTGATGCCTCCTACTTGGGAGATTTGGTCAATTTTAAGTCAGGACCCCAAACAGATCCTCCCCTCTTGCGCAATGATGGCGCCTCAAGCTCCTTTCCCTCCCCTTCCCCCCTCCCTTGCTACCCCTAAGTCCATACCTTCCCCCTTCAAGCTTTTAAAGGCTTTTTGGGGAGGCCATCGACTCGAGCAGGTTCGTGATTCGCTCTACTTCTTTTGCCTTCCCCTCCTTGTAGCCCCCCCTCCCGACAGTCTTAAGACTCTAGAATCTTTTCTCGAACCTAAGACTCGATTTCTAGCATTGCCCTGTTTCTGCGCCGCCGGTCTCTCCCAAGGGGCTGAGTCCCTTACAGATCTCCCCTTTTCTGTTCCTTCTGAGAAAGGGAAAGCCGACCCTGTCTTCCTTCCCTTTCCCTCATACAAATTTGTGTGAAGGATGAATTTTCAGTCCTCGTAGGCTCTTTTTTCCGATTCACCCCCTCCCCTTCCGCGCTTCTAGTAAAATTCCCCGGAATTTTCTTTTCATTTCCTATTGGTATGGTGAAATCTGAAAAATTTAATTGTAAGCCCCAGATTATGAGGCCGCTTCGGAATTTGACTGTTTTCCCTTCGAGTCCGATTGCGTCCCTCATTGTCTCGTTGTACTTCAATGGCTTTTACCTGAAGTTTTCCCCCCTTTTTTTCCCAAGCCTGACCCTAGTTAATTATTCAAGTTTTTCCCCGGTACTGAGGGAACCAGAGGGCAGTTATTGGAAAATCTCTTTTCTTGGTTTCCTAGACGCACCTCTCTTTTCCCCTTACCTCCTCCCTACAGGGTTGAAAAATCATTTTCTGACCTTTTTCCAAATATCCTTTCCGCTAGTCATCCTTTTACGCCCCCTGTCTTGTCGGCGTATGATCTTCACTGAGGCCAGGGATTTTCCTGTTTTACCACCGCTTTTCCCCAAAAACCTCTTTTTGGTTGTGATTAAATTTGGAACTACAGTTCTGCTTTCTTTTCCTTTAGACTTTTTGCCAGATTCTCCTCAGAATTTCACCGCTGGAAATGGCGGGCCGTCTTTCTCCACCCTGACAGTCCTTCTGAAACAAACTTTTCCTCCTTTTCCGACGGGGAAGAAATTCTAGCGGCCCCCCGTTCCTTCCCTAGAGTAACCCCGAAAGAAACTTTTTTTCCTTTATGATAGATAAGATATTGGCCCCTTTCCCATTTTCTTTGACCCCTTCCACTCCTCCCGTCTAAGTTGTTGGAATTTTCAGCCCCCTCCCCCCCCCCGTCCCGGTCGACCAAGATAAGACCAGAAGCTGAGATTTGACCGCTTGTGCTCGTTTTCTCTTTCTTTCTTCGGTCTTCCTTAAAATGAGAGGTATCTGCCCTTTTTTCCCTCTATAGATGTTTCCCTCCCCAAGCATCATAAGTGGGACGGAGCGGCTCTTCACTCTTTCCCTTTCTTACATCTTTTTCCCTCCTCTCAACCCCCCTTACGGAAAACGTCCGGATGTCTGAGCGACTCTCCCCCCAGTCTCCTAAATTTCTTCTCCCTCATCTTTTTAGTTCGAAGTATTAAAAAATCCGCCAGTTTTCCCTCCTTCGCCTCGTGCCTCTTGGCCCCCCTGAGCATTTTTTCGATTTAAAATGCAGCGAACATGATTAGTCGGTCGTTTTTTTTTTCTCCTCCCCCTGGGACCGCCCTCCCCTTATTAGTTTTTAGTTAATCCTCCTCTTTTCAGGACATATCTTGAGTTGGGGGACGGACGGAGGCCCGGCTTCTCTCTTTTTCTTTTGTCGTGTCCCCCTCCCGAATCCCAAAAATTGTCGAGACAGAACTGCTCCTTTCCCCCTCACCTCCCAAATTTTTAATTTCCCCCCTTCTGTGAAACCTTCCTCTCCCTCCGCACAGTGTTTAAAAATTGGCCAAGGTTCTGACGCTTGTCTTCCCTTTTTCGTCGGCCTTCTAAGGTCTTCCCCCAAACAGCCAGGATCAGCCCCCGTTTCCCCCTTTCTATTTTCCCTTTTTTCCCAAAGAGCTCCAAACGAGAACGCGGGATGCACCCCTTCCGCTCTAAACCCGAACCCTTTTCATATGTAAGGACGGAAAATTTTTCCCCTTTTTGTACTTTCCAAAAAGACCTTCTAACACGAGGTTTTTTTTTGACATAATTGTGGATGATCATGCACACCTTTTCTGTTCCTTGGTGCCCCTTATGGGTCTTCTCAACATTAAGATGAAAGTGGTCCACTGCGATCCCCTCCCCCAGTCAATTTCTCTTTTTTTGAGCTCCTTTTCCCCTTCCCGAGTTGGTTTCAGGGTCTAACGGACGGACCTGTACTCCTTTCCCCCACGCTCCTGTCGTCTTATTGACCCGCTGCGCGAATCCACTTTTTTTTTTCCCATTTCCCCCTTTTTTTTCAACGGACCCCATGAGGGCAGGGCTTTATGGCCATGAGCCCCCCCCCCTCTCCATTGTTTCTCTTTGCCAAACGAATACTTTCTTTTCTTCCAGGATCCCCTCCCCCCGAGCATTTTTTTTCGATTACGGTAGATTGTGTCCTTCTCTTCCCTTCAACCTCTTTTTCCCCCTTTTGTGGTTGAGATGTTGACCTTAAAGACGACCCCCTTTTCTTTTACTGAGTCACCGACTTGAGGGGTTGATCGGCTCTGTTATCCGCAAGGGGCGTGCCTTTTTTTGCGCATGTAATTCCCCCCCCCCAATATGAATGTTGGATCAGTTGGGTTTTTCAAACCCCATCCCTTTCTTGGTTTCCCTCCTCCCCCCGGGTGGAATTATGGCACAACCCCCCAATCTTTTCCCCCCAGTTTTTCCCATGCCCTCAATACGCCGCACCAGCGAGTCGTCCTTCCACTTCTTCTTTTTTTTTACCCCCCTCCTCTGGTAAGATGGCTCCACCTCGCTACTTTTGAATCTTGTTTTCTTTTTTTGGAGCATACCTTTCAAAAAATGGAGGGAAATTTGCATCGGAACTTCATGCTCCTCTTCCACTTCCCCACTCCCCCCTTGTTGCCTTTTTAAGCAACCCCTCTTTTTCCCCCCCCCCTCCTTCGAAAGGTTTCCCTTTCTTGATACTTCCCCCCTCTTGAATTGAAATTGGTTTCCAGAGTTGGAATCTCTATTTAACTCCTTTCTTTTTGGTCTCATTTCGTGGTCTCTCCTAGTTTTGAAATACCATGTTAGTCCCCCCCCCCCTTTTTTTGTTTATTTTTTTTGAAAGAGAAGTAGATCACGCAACAGTTTTCCTATCCTTTTGTTTCCCCCCTTTTCGAATCTTCAAGAATAGAGAATGATTTGTTGTGGACTTCCCCCCCCTTCTTTAGCGTTTGCTTCTTCCCCGGATAAAGTTTTTTTTTTCGGCGTGCCGTTCTTGCCTTTCTCGCCCCTCCCAGGTCTTTGCGTGGAACAGGTCACGACCCGTACCCCGCCCTTCTGGTCATCCCACGACCCCCTCCTCCTCGCTTCTCAGCCCCGATGACGACAACGAACTCATGTTGTCTCCTGCCGTACTCCCCCCGTCCCTATGTTGAAGGGACTTGGCCTTCCTTTCTTCCCCTTTTCCTTTCATGCTCCTTCCCCAATATTTCCTATATATGATTCGACCTGGACGGATTTTTTTACTTTTCAGATCGAACACCCCAGATTACCCCTCCCCGAGCACTGGAGGTGGGAGGGCCGGGTCTCGAGCCCTTTGCAGTGAATGCACTATAATATTAGGGGCTCCTCCCCCCTCTTCCTGGAGCCGGTTAACGGGTTGTTTCTTTATTGTAAGCAGGCTGCTCAATTGTGTCCTTTTTTGCACCCCCGATGAAATTCTCGTAGGTATTTCCCTCTCCCTCAGGACTCACAACCTCTTCTCAACGGCGGGCGGGAGCCACCCGTGCGTTTTTTCAAATCCGGCTTAATTCCAAACCCCCCGAAGGGAATGCGCTCATCATCCTTTGATTCCCTTTTCCCTTCCAATTGCCAAGAATCGGTTACATCCGGGAAATCTTTTCCTCTCTGGCCCGGGTCACCCTCTCTGCACCCAGACCCACCTTTCTCCGTTCCGGAAATGTTTCGCAGGGTTGGCCTTGTTTAGGCTTTCACCTCCATTTGTTGTTTTAAGCCGAGCCATTCCGCTTTTCATGTTCCTTCCCGCGCGCTTCTTTCGTTACTCAATCTCAACAAGACCGTGGGGACGTGGTTTCAAATTGCAGAACCCAACCCAGCCGGGATTTTTTTTCTCCTCTCTTTCGCTTTTCTAATACTCCATAATTTCCTTTCTATCGATTTTACAGGTGTGCTCCTTCCCCCTTCCCCTGATTGACGTGTGGATCAAAATATTCGAGTGACAGGACCGTGTCTTACACACCTTCTCGTTTTTCTTCCAGGTCTCCCTTTTCGGTTAGGAAATGGCCAAACCTTTTGTTTGCGCGCGTGCCGAACCCTTTCGCTTTTTAAACTAAAGTTTCCTTTGAACCATTTGGCCGAGGTTGGTATCATCCCTCTTTCGTCTTCTTTATAAATTGTTTTTGTCAAGCGCTAAAGGTAACTCAAGTTGCTCCCAAGTCTTAACGTCAATCCCTTCTCCCCCCAGGGCCCCTTAGTTTAAGAGGGCCTTTCAATAATTCCTTCCCCCCTTTTTCCGCCTAAAGGGTGACCCCCTCACCGGTGATCTCCCATCCCGGGCGACGGCGGCCGAAGATATTGTGGAGGGCGGTTATCTCGGACTCCTCCCCTGACTTTTCCTAACCCTTTTTCTTTAATATTCCCGAAGTACATCAGGTTTCTGATTTCCGCTCTTGATTGGAACAACCCCCCCCCTCCTGCCAATAGAGGATCCCTTGGCACTCAGTCTTTCCTCCCCTTTTTGTCAATCATCCCATCGCGATGATATGACTTTTTACTTGGAATTTATCGAGGAAAGCACCCGGGAAATTTTTGCGATTTAGCCCCGATTTTTTCCCCTCTTCGAAGAGTAATGTAATCCCGCATACCAACGGAATTTGTGGCTCTTTCCCGGATTGGCCGAATAACACCCCTTTACCAAAGACTCTTTTCCGGCTCCCCCTGGAGGTTTATATCTTATATTCTCCTTTCAAGGCTTGAGACCCTTCTTTTTAGAGCCAGTTAGATAGTTGAAGCACTTAATGAAAGCCCAATCCCCCCCTTAATACTTCTTGAAGGACAACGGTCTCCTGTTTTGTATTTTTTCTTCTAAGGTTCCCCCCCGGTTTCTTTGATAGAAGGAAGCAGTTACTCTCGCCCGATCCTCTCCCCCCGATTGAGATAAGCGAAGCGGTTGGTCCTACGTGAACTTTGTTCATGGTTCCCCGTCTTTTCAGGTAACCCCCTTTCCTGGGGCCCCTACGTCTGGTGCACCTACTCCCCTTTGACATGAAATGGTTGATGGCCCCCATCTTTTTAGAGAGGGAATTCTTTTTCCCTTCTTTTTCCCCATGAGCTGACTATGCTTCCAGCCTTTCGACAGTACGTACTTCCGATAGACGTCTTTCTTCGGGCGCGATGCCCACCTATCTTTTTTGGTTATCCGGGAGTCGCCCTTAAACGTCTTTCCTCGACGTTCCACTGGACCTATCTCTTTCCTCCCCTCCTTCACTTTGTTGTTGAGTCTTTGCCCCCCTTCTTAAAGATTTTGAAGGGCCGATCGCCCATTCCTCTCTTTTTTCGCTCGGGTTTTCCGCCTTCGCGATCCTCTCCCGCGATTTGCCGTTTCTTTGCCATGACTGACGCTTGCATTCTTTTTTTGCAACCCCATGGCCGCCATCCTTCGTTTTTCCGGGTCCGCAACCCCCGTTCTTTCAGGTCAAGTGATTCTTTTTCGCGGCAGCGACGTTTTTTCTGCCATGCCTTTGTCCCCCTTTCCTTGGCCATTCCCCTTATTTCACTATCTAGACCCGCGTCGAGCGCCTCTTTCCCCTGATTTCTCGGCGCGGCCTTCCGGCGAGCGCAAGATCCCCCGGAGATGACCAACGAACCTCAGTTTTCTATCCTTGCAGAGCATTGCGTGGACCCTTTGGTTTCAGCTTTCATTCCACTCCCCTCTGCAGAGAAACATGGCGCCCGCGGACTGCTCCTTCTCCTTATTTTTCCACCCCCCTTTTCTACTCCCTCCCGAGCTTTTTCCCGCCATTGGCGGCACTATCAGATGCTTGATTGCTTCTTTCCGGAATTAGACCCGATTGTCTCTTTTCCCTTTTTTACCTTATTAAGTTCGGCCATGGTTTCTCTTCTTAAATTCCAAGTTACAATCCTCATCCTGCGCGATGGCCTTGTTTATGAGCCTTTCGCCCGGTCTTCACGGTTTCTCTCTTTAATCTTTCTTTCTCTTGTTTCGGCAAGTGTTGCGGGTAACTTTCCCGTAGGCCTGTTACTCTCACACGCTTTTGAGGTGCAGGCTAGGTCTCGATTCTCCAGCCCCTGACTCCCCCCTTTTCGATTCTTCCGAGTCTTTCTCAGTTCCCCGCCCCTGGGGTGTGCCGTGAGGCCTTTTGTCCGTACCTCTGAGTTTTCCGGTACTTATCGGTCGAAACAGATGACCGTTCTTCCCTTGGCACTAGCGCTTTACCTCCCCTCTTCCTACATTGCGGACCACTGATATTACCATAAGCTCGTCCGTGCCGGCCAAAGAGATATCCCCGGCAGAGACTCCTCGCGTTCTGGGAAGAGCGCCCACGCCGCTTCCCATACTTTATTTTCCACGAATTATCCTTTAAAAAGCGATGTAACCGTTCTTGTCCCCCTAGAATATTTTCATTGAATTCGGCCTATGCTATTCACTGAAGGTTATTCTGCTTGTGTCTTTTGACAACTGCTTCCCCACCGTTTCCCCCCCTTTTTTTGTGTGATTTCAATTGACAGTCACCTCGTGCTGTTGATATTCTCGTCTAATTTTCCCTTTCAGTGAACCTCGGGGACTGGTGGTCTCCTTTTTTTTTCTCCTGGAAGTTTCCCCCCCTCCAGCTGCCACACAGTCTGCGACGATTTTCAACTCCTAGACTTCACAGAAACGGCTCGACCCATTGCTCTCCTTCTTCCAACCTTTTGGCATTTTCCCCTTCCCCCACTTTTAACCCATTTGCCAGATGCACAATTCGCAGTTTCTTTTTGGTACGTTAACGTGCTTTTTTTTTTTTCAGACGTGTGAGTCCCCCTCAGACAAAAGCCCTTGCTCATGAGCTTTTTTAGATCTTTCTTCCCTTTCGCAATAGCGATTTACTCTTGGCCGAGCTCTCTGGGTTTTTAACCCAGTCCGAACAGGCTTTCCTCCGTGATGACTTCCTTTCCGATCCCCTTCGCATTTAATATTCTTGACGTCCTCCTTTAGTCCCCTCAAAATTCAGGATTGATTTCGAAGACATCACCCCCCCCCCCCCCGAAAAATCTTCTCGTCCGCCCTATCCTAAGTAGTACAAAAATCCGTCTTGCGATTTTCCTTTTTTTGTTCCAAACCTCCATGTTAACCCCTTGGTCCAGCCCCTGGGAAGATTCCCCACCGCCGTCGAAAATGAAATTGGCGTGGGCGTCGCGATCTCCCCCTCTCTTTCCTTTTTTTATGGGAAAGCCCCCTCGTTTTTCTTCTTTGACCCCTTCATTGTCTTTCGTGTCGATGACAAACCCGGCGCGCGCAGGCCTTCTCCAGTCCGTTCACTTTTCCGCGCCCCCCGACCTTTTTTTCCCATTTTTTCAAAGCCGCGCTGCCTGTGCACATTTGCAGTGCGTTTCTTTCCCCCTTTCCTAGTCTTTCGGCGAGAAAGTCACTACCAGCAGGCTCCCACTTTGTCTCTTTTCTTGCCTCTGGACAAAATGACGGAGAAGATGGCCACCCTCTAGCCCCCAAACATGCACGACAAACGAGACCCGCGGGTGCGCAGGGAAGATTTGACACTTGCCGCGATCATCGTTACCCTCCCTTTTCAGGCTACTGTGGTCCCTTCCACCCTTAGATGTCCCTTGGTTGCCGCCGTGTTTTTTTTTCTCTGAGAATGGACAGGTAGTTGGCCCCCTTCTCTTGGTTTTTTTCCCCCCCCTATCATCAAACCGGCCACCCTCTTTCCCGAGGTTTGTCCTTTCCGTTTGCTCCCTGTCTTACCTGCCGACAAGTTCCATTCCGTTACCTGACTCTTCCCCCTTCTTTGTTGCTTTGTGCCTCGGGCTTGGACCCAACCTTTTCTTATTAAGTGGTCGCAGACCCCCCCCCTGGACGTGTCCCGGAACAACTGGATATCTCCAGGCTTTTGCTTTTACCCACGTTTCCTCTTATTCGCTCGCACAGGCATCTCCCTTCTGCAATAGCGCCATGGTCCTTTTTCTTACTCGATGTACGGCGTATTTCATGTCGGATTCTCTTCTTTTCCCCCTTTTTTGAGAGATATCACTACCGCTAACTCTCTACCTTCCCCTGGCTCGGTTTCTCGCTTTTGTTCAGCAAGGGCTTTAGGGTTTGCTCCCCTCAAGCGTTTGCCATCAAAAAAGCCTTCCTTTGTTTAAACACCGACCCCCCAAAAGGGGGGTACCCTTATGGCCCACTCTCTGATTTTGGGGTCATAGACCTAGGTCCAAGACCTTCGCGGCAGCGTTTGGTCTATGTCACAGGTTCTTTCCAGACTTTCCCCCGCGAGGGGGCCTCGTCCCTCGTTGGAGCCTTGGAGTTGGAGGCATATTTGAGCATCAGTGAACCACTTTTATTCTTAATTTTTACGCACCTGCTTAAAATTTTCCCCCCCCTACATATCGGGTTGACATTCCTTCCCAAATTCATCTTGTTCAAGTAGGATTGTACCTCAAGATGGACGCCCCCTTGGGAAAGCGTGCAATTACCTCGGATTCTCTTTTGAATGGTTAGTTTCGCGCACATCCCCCCTCCCAGTTTCTCGTTGTCGCAGCTTTTTCCACGATTTCCTGCCTCCTTCCCTTCCTGGTGGCAGTCTCGCTGGTTCCCTTCTCAGCCGAAGCCGACGATCCGAATTCACTCCAGCCGTTTTTGGGAAACTTTCCAGGTTGCCGGACCTTGGCCGGCGGCCTTGTCAAAAATTTTCTATTCCCCTTCTGCTTTTTTTTTTTAGTTTTCGGGTGTCGACCTAAGGAATCAGCTGCTCTGTGACCGGGTCTTAACACGACGAAGATGAGCCGTGGGTCCTTCCCCCTTCCCACCCCTTCGAGTCGAATATTCGTTGATTAACGCCAAGTCTTAGAATTCCCTCCCCGTAAGGCCAAACGGACCTTTTTCATGGGTCATGTTCGAATTTTTTGGGCATCGTTCCGGCGTTCACTGGGTCGCCCCTTTCCTCGATACGGAAAATTCTCTGGACGCTTTCTCTCTCAGAAATCATTATCTCAGGCGCGGCGTCTTTCCATGCTTTTATTTTTCCTCTAGAGATCTGGGGACGTGGGATGCAATGGCCGTTTTATCCTCTTTCCCCCCCCGATTTATGCGTGACTTTTTAGTCTTGAAGAGTCCCTCTTTGCGCAGTCCGTCACGTAGGAAAACTGCTTTGTCTTTCGGGCTTATGGCACCTCCCGTATTCCTCGCTATTTATTCCCCCGCTCGATCTTGCCCCCCAATCCGTCTCTTCTCATGCTTAGTAGGAGGGCTTGCAACCTTCTTTTTGTAAAAGCCAATTTGCCCCCCCCACGATAGTCCCGGGCTCATGCCAAATTTGAGTACTTTCCATCCCCCCCAAGGTCCAATGCAAATCTTTCTTTTCCGTGTGGACCCGAAGCGAATGTAGCTGAGGGGCAGTTGGTTCCGCTCCTTTGTTTTCCGTCTTTCTAAATTTATAACGGACTCGTTTTCTTTCGTGTAGCTGCTTTTGACAGCCATGGCTTTATAAACGCTGGAGCTGACCATTCCTCCCTTTTTTCTGAGTCTTTTTCAGGATTTGCTCCCCTTCGCACAGGCAGCTCGTGTCCAACTTTCCAAAATCCCCAGCATCGACGGGCTGGTGTCAGGCTGCCGCTTCGGCCGTTAACCCCTCGCCCTGCCTTTAGATCCACCCAGGTTGGCAGGTCCCTCGCTGCGGCTTTGGTTGGCGGCTCCCCACTCTTTGTTTTACTTGAGAAAGTAGTTTACCTAGGTTTCAAGAGACTTTGCGCGCGTGACAGACCGATTGAAAACATCCGTTCCAGTGTCGCCAGGACCTTTGTTGAGTTAGAACTTCCCTCCTTTTTATCATCGTGATTTCCCTCCCTTTCCAGGAACGGCGCCCTCCCGATAGCTACAGTCGGATTTTTAATTCGGCGTCTCGCCCCGGCTCCATTTCCTTTAAGAATTGTTACGGACCCCAGGTGCTTCCTTTCCCCCCAGAACCCTCCTGATAAGGGTTCTTCCCAAGGAGTGTATTTATAGAGAAGCGTTTTCCTTCGCGATCGTGAGAGTCTCGCATTTTTGTTCCCCTCATTCTTAATTATATTGACCAAACCCCCTTGCCGAACGGTGCCACGTCGGGACCCCCTTTCGGACCCTCGAAAAGATTCCTCCCAGGACCCCTCCCTTCAGAAGTGCTCCGGGACTTTTAGGGGCGCATTAAACCCTGCCCCCGGCTGCTCTCGTAGTACCCTACGAAGCCAGCCATGTTTTAATCTCGGGCGGGAAAAGACGCTTCTGAAAGACCCCTTTTTTTCTGCTTCATACCAGACATTCTCCCCCAGTAGCGGATTGACGCCCCCAACACTTTTTCTACTCTTGCCAGGATGGAATGGCATTGATGGAGAGTATCGCCTCAGATTAGATGAGCTTCTGTCTCAAATTAATTTCCCGTCCCCATCTGATCTCTTCATGACCCTCCAACCAACGCAATGAAATGCCCTTTCCAATATTGAGCGAATCAGCCTGTCGTAGTCTCGGTATGGTATTGCTCTCTCAGCCTTCTTCCCATTAGCCTCACGATGCCCGAGCTCAAGCGTGGGGGTATGACCGAATAGTGAAATCGAGTACCATGGGGGACCTTCGAACAGATTGCGGATGCCCCCTCCCCTCCCCACTTCTTTTTTTCGGATCAGGATTTTCCAGGGAACCTCTTCGCGTGATGAATGATCGGGCGGTGTTTTCCTCTTTGTCCTTTTTGAGCATCCTCCAAGAAATTCCTAACAGTTTCCTCCCCCCGCCCCCCTAAGGATTTCTGTCCTTTAACCCGAGCGGCGCGGGTACCTTGTGACTGTTCCTTCCCCCTCTCATCCACTGTTCTATCTCTCTTTCTCCTCCCTTTTTTGAGATGTATGCGCCTTTTGACAGGCCTTTGAGGCCCCCCGAAATCCACGACATCTGACGGACCGGCCACGTGTTTTCCTTCGCTTTCCCTGCGATCGGGCTGTTCGGACCTACTTGAGCTCTATAGAAATCTCATGAAATAGGCAAACCATGGCCGCATTCCACCCTCTCTTCTTCCCGGTTTTTCCCCCCTTCGCAACTTTCCTTTTTTTCAAGGATTCTTTGTCCCTCGCCTCTTTTTTACTTACGAACCACGCCTTGCCCCTTTTTGGAAATCACCTCCCCTCGATGTCAATCTTTGAGACCAAGTCTTTTTCCCCCCCTGATTTCTTAGACCGAATGATTTTTGTTAACTTTTTTCACTTCTGCTAGGTTCGGCGGCGCTCTGCCCTCACAGAGGGCCGGTCCCGGCCAGGCCTTCCCGGCGCTCATATGCTTATTTCCGCTTTTTGATTTTTTTTATAATCTTCTGACGATCATTGGTTTTCTTTGAGTACTCTGAACTTCAGCGAGTCGCGGCGACCTCAAGCCCTTGTGGCCTTCCTTTGGGGTTACCTGTTTAGGGCTAAATCGCGACGTTTGCCCTTCGCTTCTTACGTACTTCGAAGCGCTTGTCCCTCGTCCCCGTTTCAGAAGACGCTGCATTTTTTTCGCCCTCCACGTACGACTGAGCAGTTCGCCTCGTGGCCTTTTTCTGGCCTCGGCTAGCTCCCCCTTTTTGTCTCCTTCTTTCGATGCCGTCGGCGGCTTTTTAGCGCCTGTCACTTCTTCTGACGTAACTAAAAGCTGGAGTATGATGTGCCCTATCTCGGAGACGTCTAAACCTAGGCTTGCTTGCCCTCGTCCAAATCCGCACGCTAACCGGCCGCCTCTGGTCTTTCTTTTTTTTCATGGAATGTTCCCGGTCCCATTTTGCTAGTTCTGGACAGTTGTATCCTCCCCCCTTCCCCTTCCTAGAGCCCTGTACGGCTGACTCCTCACATTGATGTTTTGCCCAATTTAGCCCCCGACTCCTCAAGACTTCCACTTCCAACAACCTTTCTGACACCCTTTCGTCCACTGGACTCGTATTTTCCCTCGCGTTCGGGGCACTCTTCGAACCCTGCATCCCCTGGATCCCCCCGAAAACGTCTGTAGCGTTTTCTTCCTCTTTCTCCGCATCCCTGGGAAGTCCCCCCCGGTGTTTAGTATCCCTCTTCACGAAGGTCCTGAGGCCTTCTGCCTGGGTTAGAACTGCTGCGTCCCCCCCCCTTTTTTAGGGTTTGTGTGATTCTCCCACATTACGTCTTTGTTTTCCCTCGAAGCCGTCATTCGTTTAGGAATCAGATTTGCTTCAGCCTTCACAGACTCTTTGTTGCGTCCTCCTCTTTTAATTTTCCCCCCTCTTTTGTGGGGATATAGATACATTCCAAACTCCCAGATAGGGACTATAATATCCCCCCCTTTCTTTTCCTGCATCCTAGAGTACGGCACCCACCACAAAGGAATCTGTCCATTTCTTTAGATAAACCCGATGCCGTGGCATTACTTTTTTTCCCCCAATTTTCCCCTGTAATGACCTTTTATGAGCGACTTAGCGTTTTGGCATGGGGAACGCGTTGCCCTTCGCTTCCCCCCCTTTCTTTCCGCAGAATTTCATATTTTCTTCCTTCGCCGTTATTGCGTCCATGATCTGAGCGATTCACGAAACGCCAAGCTTCTGCATTACGTGACCCCTCTATCCTTTCGCGACATCACTTCTAGTTTCCCTCCTGATCTCTTTGACCCTTGAACTTTTTTCTTCCCCTAATCGGAGAAACACTTCTGCCGTCACACCACGTCCCCATACGTTTTCCCACGCCCCAGCTGTATAATATTCTCGCTGCTCCGTTCGCCTCTTTTTAGCTTCTCAACCTCCCCTGTACTCATTTACGAGGAACACTTTTCCCGATCTCCCTATTGCTTAGTGCTCCTAACCCCCTTTTTTCCCTTCCCCCCTGACATTGGGACTTTCCGCTTTTCCTTTAGTCATTTCTCCCTGGCAATTATCGTCCTCTTTTCGCAAAGATTCATTCATCGAAGTCGGCGATGGGGTTCTGAGGACCCGAGGGCCTTCCTCTTCGTTTTTTCTTTTACAGCACTTTCCCCTGTGTGCCGTGACCAAACTTTTCTTGACCCTCGCCCGTGCAACTCCGTATTCAACTTTTTTGACCAAAGACGTTAAACACATGGAGTCTCGCGCCCCGTTACCCACCCTCTGACTTAGCTTTCTTGTTATCGTAATTCACACCTCATCGAAATTTACCCCCCTTCACAAATCCCTCCCCAGTTTTCTTTTCACTCCGGATCTCTTCCAAAGATGATGATCCCAACCGCGAAAAGGACCTTTTCACTACCCTACTCAAAAATGAATGCCCCCCTCCTTTTTTTGTTGGCTCAGAGTCGGGCCCCTAACCGCGGTCAATTGCAGTCATCTTGGATGTTATCGTGACCACGACTAGGTTCTTTTCCCATTTTGGCTGAACTGCCCCCTTCTGGTCCGGGTGGCCGGATTCCCTTGGCAGTGGGCGCACAGGTAGGGAACAAATTAGATCTCCACCGTTTCCAAAATATTTCAATCCGCACCACCCTTTTTAGTTCCCCCTTCGATTTCTCCCTTTATAAACGCCGATACAAGCCACTCGACGACACTCCCCGCTTATTATCTCGATCCAAAGACCAGAGCCGTTATTTGGCAGAAACCCCACCTGGTTCTTGTACACCGGGAACCCTTTTAGCGCCTCTTTTTTCCTTGAACTTGAGACAAGAGTGCAGTGTGTCCCCTTCCGCCCCAATCCTCCCTGATAACAATAGCGATCATCCATTCATCGTGTAGATCCGTGTACCCTGAGTCTAGGTAGTTGTCTCAATTTTTATCTTGATTTTCGAAGCAGTTGTTTTTTCTCTTGTGATTCTCCCCCGACTAGACACAAGTTTTAACGACTTTTTTTTTTCCGATGTCAAATTTTTTGACCGGCGGGTCGATCAACCCCCCCTACGCGGGCTCAGTGGTCCAACCGGAAGATCCCAGTTGTACCGGGTCCAACAATTTTTCTTGTTTCATCCTGGCGCCCTTCCATAATGACGTTGCCCTTTAATATTTTTTTTTCTGGGTGTCAGGGATCGCGTCCCTCCGGTTTCGAATACTGGACTCCAGACCCCTCCTGATAAACTACGGGAGGGACATTATGATTCCTTAAACCCAATCCTCGCTCTCATCTTATTGAACTGGACTTTGTATTTCCAATATTGACCTCCTCTCCACTGGAGTGACCCGGAAATCCCCTTGCTATATTACCTGCTAGGCGACCCCTGGGCGTTCCCCCCGATTCAGCTACTCGTTTAACCACATGTCGTTCACGGAGCGGACCGGCATCAAGAGATCTTGCCCTAGTGGGACCCGTGTGTCTCTTTTAGGAATACCCGTTTTGTTATTTGGGTAGTGCTTGGTCTGAGACGCACGGTTGTGATAAGCTTTTTGTCCCGCGTTTCTCGGTTGTTACTTATTTGATTTCTCCCCCGGGCTGTATGAGGCTCCAGCACCCCCTTGTTTCCGCGCCCGGAGACAGGCATTGGGTTCATCGATTACCTTTTTCCTAGAAGACACCCTTGACGATACCGGACTTGTCCTCCAGCTTTTTTTTTCAAGCACCCCCAGGTTTCCCGATTCCCTTTGCATTTTCCCAAATTGTAGGAGGAGTCGACATTCAGATACTGACCCGACCTTAGGGCGCCGTCCCCATTTAAGTTCTTACGGAATCTGAGAGGTGCTGACCGGTTTCAACCCCCCTGACACGACGAAGACATTTTTGCTATGTTTCCTCCTTTTTTCCCCGCTGCATTCGCCAGATGACCGAACCCCCCTTTTCGGGAGAGATCGCCGTACGGTCCCCCTCTTTCCTCATGTCCGTCTTCTCTTTGTTCCCTTGACAAACTGGGCCATATGTGGTGGCCCGGGCATTTCCCCCCCCGGATTTATACTTCGTCGATCTCCCCAAAAGACCTTCGTTTCCTGGCTCTGCTCTTCCCAAGAGTCGTTTTCCTTCCTTTTTGAGTCATCGGTGTCCTTGAATCCGATTCGTTCAAGGACGATGTAAAGGCTACCCGGTCGTATCTCGCTTCTCCCCCCTTCCTGACCTGAGTGATGTTTTGGGCTGCCCTATCCGCGCCCGAATTCAGCTACGATCTGCCCTTCCAAAATCCGCCCTTTTCTCCCATCAGTACTTAGGGCTAGGTCTTGTCCAGCGCGCGACTCTCACTTTATATCACCCCTTTAGTGCCCCCTAAAATGACTTCTCCCTCTCATCTGTAGTGAGTTTGAACCATCTCCTTTCTTTTCTGTTTGCCACCAGGGGTTCAATTCTTCTTATAAACCCGAGCCCTCGTCGATGAATGTGGTTTTAAGACTCTCTGTGTAGCCTCCATACCCGGGCTTATGTGTCAGATTCACTTTTCGTTCCCGCCTCCCGCCAAACGGTTTCAGCCGTGATCTTCATGGAAACCCTGTGGTATCGAGCGCCTCCCTTTCAGCGCGGTCCTTTTTTATGAGCCATCCTGTCGCTTCCAGGTTATTCCTCGTCGGGAGAAACCTCCCGTTTTTGATTTTCTTTTTGTTACAAATTTTACCCAGCTGACGGGAGGGTGGTTCCTTTTGAAGAGGTTCCCCTTTCTACTTGTTCTTCCATTCCATTCTCGGACCAAGAACCCAGGTTTTGCCGGACCATTTTTTTTGTTTATCAATTTTGTGACCACCCGTGGGCTACATGCGTTTCCATCTGAAAGTCGTTACGGACATTTTGCGGATGTCCTTCCAATTTGTTTTCTTGCCCCTCTTTTAAAATCCGTGTGACATGTTCGGTCATAGAAGTCTTTCAGGACCTTTTGGCGCGGTCCCCCTTTTCCGCTTCTCTTTTCACAAATCACGCGGGCTGTTGAGAGTTAATCCTCTTCCCTCACTTACCGCCTTTCATCCCTTTCCGCCCGCCGAGAAAGTCCACACCAAGGTCAAACGGCCTTCCCCATCTTGTACCTTTGACCTCCTCTGTGTCTCTACTGCAATGGGAGCCCTTTTTGCCCCCCCCACGTGGTTCCTGAGGGCTAGCAGAGCGGTTATTTGTTTCGAGACTCTCTCGCGTATTCTCCAGTGTCCAACCCGCCACGATTTGCAATTTACCTTCTCACTCCTGTATTCTCTGATGCGTGACATAGCGGCTCTTGTTCCGACGTCACCCTTTTCGTAGACGCACATTCCCCCTATCCCCTCTTCTGTGTGATTTCTTCCCCTCGTTAGGCCCTTTTCATCCACTATGTGTGTCGTCAGCGTAGGATGTCCTAAGGCCCCTTCTTGCTCGGTTATCTTTTCCTCGAGCCCTCCCTTTCTATTCCTAATCGTCAGGAGTACCCGTCCCTCACAACCCCTTCCCCCTCCGGCCGTCATCGAGCCTTCCCAAGACCTTGAGTCGCTTTTTATCTGCCGCCCCACCCCATGGACCGGCCTCGGCGCGATTCGGCGCCTTGATTTTCGCGAGGCCGAGACGCGTCTCTGGACTTATAGAGGATATTCCCCACATTGAGTTTTGACGCTGCCTTATCTTTACCGATTTTTCACTCACTACCTGCGTGATTTTCCCTCAAGTAAAGAGGGCACTTCGGTTCGTGCCCCTTCATTCCCTTGCCTCCGCCGCTTTTCTCTCGCGACTCTCTCTTCCCCCATCTTCGAGGCGCTCAGCGACTGGGTCTGAAATTTTTACCTTTCATTTTGATTTTTGTAAAAAAAGGTTCCCCCCCTGCCCCTAATCATTGTGAACCTGCCTTGAAACTTTTTGCGGCTTCCCAGTAACGCCCCGGGCCAGCCTCGTGATGCTGGATTGACTCGGGTCCGGCGCGACCCTCAGTCTCCAAGGTTCCTCGCGTCGCATGACAGCGGTCTGCGGCGGATTGTATCCAAGAGAGGCGCTGATTTTCCCGTCGCTGGATCTTTTACCCGCCGTCAGAGTCACCCCTCCCCGCCTTTTCCATCCTTTGGTTTTTGGCCTGTTGTTATAGAGGGCCAGTGGTACAGGACGCGGCGGAAATCAATTTTGTCGCGAATCCCACGACCTTCCTTCCCCTGCGCTTTTCGTGGGGACCCCGTGACACGTGAAGCACTCCAGTCCACGTCCCCCCCCGACTTTTTCTTGCTGTTTTTTTTCCTCAGTATGTTTCTTTTCGCGAATGAATACGAGCGCCATTGAAGCATTTCCCCTCAGACGCGCTTCATTTCCCTTTTCTTCTTTTTCCCTCAAACCAAGCGTCTTGTCCCCTGCTTGTTACGTTGGGACTTCTCCGACCACTATCTTCCTTCTGACTGGCTTTCCCTCCATGAAGGTTTTACAATCTCGATGTAAATATCTTGGACTTCGAGTAGATGAGTTTTGGACCGTCTATCCCTGCTAAGTACTTTTCTTCCAGTAGAGCGCACTCACGTGCGCCCCTGTTTTCTTTGGAAAGACTTCTTTCTATTGGCCCTGACTTAGGTCGAGGCTTGCGTTGGAGATCCTTCCGGAGGGAGGGACTCTCCAGCGTTCCTGATTTCCTCGAGGCTTTCCCAGTTAGCCGACCCCTATATCTACTTTTAGCTTCTATCCTCCAAGTTAAGAGCCCGAGGAGGGGTCCAAGACAATTTTGAGGGATAGTGCCGTTTTCCATGCGACCTCTCCCTGTAGGGAGGGTCCCCCCCGAAGCCGATAAGGAATTTTCTATCTTAATTTGTTTCCCCCCTCCCGAAAGCCTCTCGAACTGCACGCTGGAGAAATATTAACAGCTAAGAACTAGCCCTTAGCAAGATGGAATTCCTAATCGCCGCTTCCCGCCCTGTAGAAAATTTCGGTTCTCCTCACTTTAATGTATGTACGCAGTAGCAAGTCAAGGCCCTCTCCCCCCTTAACTCCTCAAAGGACTGGAGGATGTCGTCTTCCACTTCCTATCCGATCTTCTTTCCTCTAAATCGCTGAAGAGAGCCTATTCTCAGAGACCCCCCATCAGCCGTACGTCCTCTCATACCTTTTCTGTCGGGTGCCCACCCCATTCCTGTTATCGCTAAGATTGATTTCTGCTCTTCCTTATTTCCCTTTTCCTTGACCCCTCTCCAGCGACTTGGAGTCTCCAATTGGAGTGACTTCACTGAGATGCATTAAGCCCACACCCTTATACGACATTGGTGGCGCCTTCCCCCTTCATAATAATCACCCCCCGATGCCCATTGCTTCCTCACTTTTCCCCTCCTCGCAAATTATCCCAACCAGAGTTTTAGTTTTCCCCATCGCACACATCATGTTCCAGTACTCGCCTTTACCCTACTTTCCTTTATCCCTTCTCTCCACGTAGTACAATTTTCGGAGATCCTGGGACTTTAGTTCCTGCCATTTGCAGTCTACTTTTTCCCCGGACCCCACGGGTCGTGACGGCTGATTAAGTGTCCACTGAAGTTTTTTCCCTCTGGCCCGGGAATCCGGTCTCACTTTCCGCGGCCCCCCAGAAAGTTGAGGTCTGGGTTTACATTTTGATTTCTGTTGCATAGACAGTCTCTGTGCAAGGCTTTTAAGCCTGACCCTCTGGCGTGCGCTCCCCTTTTCCCAAATCTTTTTTAAGTAAAGATGACCACCCTTCCGGGTCGAATTCTGACGGCGTTTCATGATCAAAGCGCTTAAATCACACTTCACTCCCTTCCTAGGATTTTCATTTCATTCCCACATTCCCCCCCCTCCCGTACTGCCAATTGGCATTCTTCTTCTAGCGTTGGCACTTTCAGCCGGACCCCGGTAAAAGGTCTAGTGGGCAGAACTCTCCCCGAAGATGATAATCCTTCCAGTCTTTTCTCTTTCAGGAGCCTTGAATTCGACCCTTAGCTATTCATGCCGCTTCTCTTCCTCTTCCCCAAAGTCTTTCCTCCTGACCAGGAGAGCTTTCAAGACCGTCGAAGTTACCAGTTCTTCTCCTTCATCCCACCAGGTCATTGCTAACCTCCCTCTGAGCTCCTTTTCCTAACCACCCAAGCTGGAAATATTCCGCGCCGGGCCGCAAATAATCTTTTTTCGATCGACGGCCTTTCCAACCTTTCCTTGAATCGATTCTATAAACCGACTAGTTCTGACACAACATTCTGAAGCCTGCCCACTTTTCGCGTCTATAACGATGATGCTTTGCCCCCCCCATTACAGGACCGGTCGTTTGGGTATCAGCATTTTCCCCCCTCTCAGCGTTAGACTGGAAATCGTTGTGCTCTCTCTCCCTTTTTCCTTAGTTGGGGCGGCGGAGGCATAACCCAGTTTCCTTCTTTCTTCTCGGTCTTCCTTTCGTATACCGTAATTCCCCGTGTTCCCCTTTTTTCGTTCCTTTCTTAATTTTCCACATAGCGCCGCCGGTAAAACTTCGTACCGAGCACCGTGCCGGCCACCCCACTGGGCTTCCGTTAGTCTACAGATTTTATCTGGTCTTTTCATACAAGGTACGTTCATGGAACCCCCAGGAGGGCGCTCTACACCCCCCGGTGTCTACTCTTGGCCAAATATGCTACTCCACGCCTTAGCCAATCGCCCTCCCCAAGCCACATGACGACACCTTCGCACGTCACAGTGGCGTTCATTGATGGTTCAGCCCCCCCCCCTCGTCCCCTCCTTTTTTGATGCCTATCACAGTGTCAACCTGCCCCCATGCCGAGTTTTGCACTAGATTATGTGCTGACCATGAACCCTCCCGTGCCGATGTTGGATCTTGACGTCTTCTCCCAGGTATACAGTTCAGTTGTAGCACCTTATCCCAGGAGACTCTCCGGCTGCATTCATTGCCTCCAAAGTCCCCTAGCACCCTTCCCGTCTCTTGAACCTCGAGTTACAGTTCTAAATCCCTCCCCCCCTGAAATTCCTTACATCTCGGAATATCTGCGAGACTTCTATCTTCTTCCTCGAGTTCCTCAGTCATTGATCCGCTTCCGAATGTGAGGCGGTGTTCACGGGAGCTGATAGCGCCGGCTTTTTTTTGGGTAAAACAAACCTGGAGACCCCTCTGATTAGCCGACCACTTTAGTCCAATTCGCAGTATTAAGAAACCTGCAGCAGGCTGGTACCTCTTCCCCCCTTTCCCCCTGAGTAGAGGGATAAGTCTTCTTCCCCCCTCTTTTTCTCTCGATGCTAGTACGCCGACCATCGACGTTGAACGGACCCTGCCGCTCTAGTTTCGTAACTTTTGATATAAGCCCAGTTATTGTTGCCGATTGGTGCGATTGAATTCCCTGACAAACCCTCCCCCACGCTTCAGTCCCCCCCTCACTATTCTTGATTTTTAACTTTTCTTCCAACTCCCCCTTTTGAGTTTCGCCTCAATCAAATGAAATTCTTGAGTTAAGCGTGGTAAATTTAGCCTCTTTGACCATCTAGTAGTCTCGTAGCCCTCTTTTGTTCGCCTAAGCGGTACCCTGAGGGGTACCTTTTGGCTCCCACACTACGACTGAAGGTATTGTCTTGGATGGAATATTTTCTAAGTTCCCCCCGGGACCTTTCCGTGAACTGTACCTTCATTCCCCCGGCACAGGCCCCCCCTGACCAAATACCCCCTACCCAGGGTTGCATTATTTCTTTCCAACCTAGGCATTTCCAGGTTTTCCCGGCACTTTAGACCTCTGATGCCAATGTCCCCGCGTGTGCCTTCTCTAATATGAACGCCCCCCCCAATTCTTTTTTGTATATCCTCTTTGGTCCATCTCCAGTTCCCCTTTTATCCTGTATATTTTGGGAAAGATATAAGGACATCACCGAGGCGTCCCCCATTTTTGGATGGGTTCCTTTCTACCAGCCCCCCTTTTCCCCCCAGAAGTCCTCCTGCCTGTGGCACCCCCTTGCACACGGTTCTTCTCGATTTTCTTTCGTGCCCCAGAAAACTGCCTTCAACCTTCTTTTCCCTCTTTTTTACCGGCCTTCCTATCCCGGACCTTACGGAAGATGCCGAGACTTGACCGTTTTATAAGACGTCAGAACACCTATGCCCCCAGTCCCGAAGAATTAGATTTCCGCGTTCTCGTCCAGACACCACTGTCCTGGCTGTGTTCTCCTCCCCCTTACCCCCCTCCTTCTTCAGTCATCGAAGTATTATTGGCCTCGGAAGGCGGACACACCCGGGATCTCTTTTTCTGTTAGTCCTCTCAGGAAAATTCTCCCTTAGGTTTCTCCTCTTCTTGAACACCCCTCTTCCCTCCGTTCTTCTCTCTCTTCAGCTTTGATTTTCTGGAGACGGGTTATTCGAGATCATACGGAAGTCGTTCCTTCTGGTTTTATCATCCCGGACGATGTAACTTAGAACCCCTCCGTCCCTTTTCTGAGCAAGTCCACCCGTCACGGAGGAAAGCTGGTCGCGGGACTGCGGCTGTCCCTCATATATTCCCCTTAGAATTTGCTACGATGCCTCACCCCCCTTTCTAAAATCTCCCTCTTTGCGGAGGGCCACCCCCCCCCTGGCGACACTGGGCGGACACAAGGCCGTCACCATTTCCACAAACCCCTCTGCTACGACAGTATTCGGACAAATCCCCCTTTTCACCGGAAAAGGTCAATGACATATCAGTGTTTTATAGAGCATATTCCTGTCTTACCTTGTCGTAGCTGGATTTGCAGTCTTTCTCTTCCTCGTCCCTCCTTTTGGGTCCAGGACATCGTCGCAAGACCCCAAGTTGGCAGAGTTAGTGGGCACTTTCCTTGTCCTCTCCCCCTTCAGCACTTTTCCGGGTTCAGGCTGATGAGAAATCCTTTTGATAATTGACCCTGCTCCCCCCACTACCTTTTCCCCTACAGACCGCTCCGTTTCAATTTTTCTCACCTCCTCTGTATCTCTGTTCGTCCGTTTCTACACACGTGACCATTCACCGGCATCAGACCTCACCCTCACCTACCCTTTCCATATGCTTCGCTCTTCAGTTTCCTGATAGGGTTCCCCTCCCCTTCTACCCTCTTTCCGGCGCCAAGAACCCAGAAAGTTCCCGTATGCGCACCCTTTCCCACAAGCTAGACCAACCCCTCTTATGCGAGTGGGCCCCGAGACGGACCCCGAGATTTTTTCACCGGCAAGTGTCCTTGATGTCTCGTTTGGTTGATTTGAAGCCCTTTATTGGTTCTAGCAGTCCTTCAAAAATGAGTATATTGAGTTAAGCGCCACAGGTTTTAACCTCCACATTCGGCCAAGAGAGGACGCCTATCACGTGCGTCTTCTCCCCACTCTCCTTCCACTTCTCCCACTCTGCCCTCCCAATCTTAGGGGACACCCACTGGTCCGCAACGGGAAACCTCAACCTGGGGGACCCCCCCGTTTTTGCTCGCTACTCTCTTTTCTTGTCTCATTCCTGCTTGACGTTCCACTTTCCTACAGTTTAGTGTCATACGTGAATTCCCGATAATTTTCTGCGCTCAGCAGACGGCCCTAGGCCCCAGATCACTCCTCCCCGACCCCTTTTTTTGCGTTCTCCCGTTCTCATCAACCCCTGCACATTGACTATGAATAGAGGTCTAATACTTCCTAAGAGAAAGCCTTCTCGTTTCCTTTTTTCTTACTCGGGACTATCCTCAAAGAGCCTCCCCTCTTCCCTTTTTTCCCATTCGTCCCCCGAACTTCAGAGTCGCCTTGAAGAACCACAATGGGTCTGGACCCCCGGCCTCTTTATGATTTCTTGGACTGTGCTGAGCGTAATCTCCTCTTTTTTCTAGCCTTTCTGCCTACTTCGATCAAGAGTTCGAGCACGATGCATGAATTACTGCTCTCACGCAATACTCGACTCACCAATGTTTCCCGTCCTCCTGGCTTTACTCTAACCCTATCGCGCCCCCGCATATCCTCTCCTCTCTGCCATGTGAGATAAACTCTGACCTTTTCTATGCGAGGAGATCCGACTTGTTTACCCCCGGACGGACCTGGCGGCCCGGCGTTTTCACCCACAGGAATCTGCGCGTCCCCTTTTTTTTTTTCCTCCCTTGTTGAAAATGAACTGGTGCCCTTCCCCGGAAGCCCTCCTCTCTTTTGCCAGGCGGTCTGGTCATCGCGGACCCTTCTTTTCAACTCTCCAGTCCCCCGAACCCCCCCCCTCTCGATCCTCGAAGGCTTGGCGGCCGGCCCGTGAAAACCTGATTTGCGTCCGTCTTACCTTCCTTTTTAGTCTGTCCGACCCGAACCTCCATTTCCTTTGGTGTTGTTTTTCTTCCCCTTTGTGGATGCGCCCTCCCTTTTAGGGCCGCATCCCCCCCCTCCATCTTAGGACAGCGCCCTCGGGTGGAACGCCTCCGCTTCGCGTTCAGCGCTTTGATATGCCCTTTCTCACGATGTGCGGTCCAAATCATTTTTTTTTTTCTGTCTTCTCTCTCGAGGCAACCCCTTTCCCATCACCCCTTATCTTGCCCGGGGCTTCCTTTAAGAAGACAACCTGTAAGTTCACGGATAATTTTCTTCACTTGTGAGGCCATTTTAGGGGAACTTTTTGACCTTAACTCCCCCCTTCTCCTCCCCTCTCTCTGAGAGGCTCGAGATCCGAGAGTCCGATTTCCACTGCGCTCGGCAGCATCTCCGCTTCCACAACGACTCCCCCCCCCCTTTTTCAGATCCCCCCTTTTCCCCCCGGCTTCCGGCGCTCATATTGGCAGTAGGGAGGGATTACACCTTGTCCGATCGAGGACACGCTGGCACTCACTCCTGAGCGCACGCGAATTTCGCCCGCGTCTCGGAGCATGGATGGATAAGAAGCGGTCTGTCGCGCGACTGACGGGATATTGATCATTTTTTCATTCTTCGTTCCGCCTTCGTTTTTCCCATAAAGTTGTTTTTTCCAGCCATTTTTGAATTGGCGGCAATACCGCACGATCGTCCTGCATGGTGCGTGGATTTTCTACGGTCTTTTCCTTCTCGAATTTGTTTGTCGCGACGATTACTGAATGCGCCCCCTTTCATTGAAATGGTGATGGCTCGAGCGTAATTGTAATCGTACGAGCTCGAGCATTTCTTTTTCCCTCGTCTGCGCGCGGCTGAGTCCTCTCCCTCTCCCCCCCCCTTCCTGTTCCCGGTCGTCGGCGCTGCATTCTCCCAGCCGATTGTCATTGCGATGTCTTCAATCTACCCTGTATGTGTTTTCACTTTTTCGTGTCTTCTTCCCCCCAATCTCCTCCCCTGAGCGACCCCTTCATCGAGTTAAATTACAGTCGACCCGGGCTCCCGGGTTTTGCATTTTGCTGCCCTGTAACTTCAGTTCCTCTCGAGGCCGGAGTTCTTCCCTTGACACTTTCCCCTTTTCTCGGTCGAACGATGCCGTATTTACTTGCGCCAGCCAATTGATGGTTACCCCCCTCCCCTGAGATTTACCTCCTTCCTCATGCACATCTGATAACTCAGTTACATTGTCTCCCGCCCGGCCAAATGCGTACTTCCTCATTCTTTCACTGGTCCTCATTTAAACTCGCATCACTTCATTTGATGCGCCACAGCCCCCCCCCCCGCCCCTTTCACCTGGACTCTTTGCAAGTCGCCTACGGGTTGAAAGCTTCTATCCTGAAAAGCGGCTGATAGACGTAATGAACACCATATTAATCGCGTTCCGCCTTCCTTTCGCATCGATTTTCCGTGGTCCCATGGGGTCTTGTCTGAGCCGTCCTTATGGTTTCTTTATTACTTTCCCTGGACATTTTTGCGCCCCTTTTT
>Ga0179593_1509302_pt1 | contig 46645 bp, 60 predicted proteins | sample CZODoug2_1_08_16_FD_185931 | JGI IMG/M metagenome (GOLD analysis project Ga0179593, IMG submission 185931) | Vadose zone soil fungal communities from Angelo Coast Range Reserve, California, USA - CZODoug2_1_08_16fungal (PacBio error correction) | ecosystem: Environmental > Terrestrial > Soil >... | reverse complement strand
TCAGGACTTTTTTTTGAATTAACTCTGGGAATTTGGAGTCTCTACATGCTACCTTGTCTGCGGCCAGGGGGTTTTATTTTTTTAGGAATTTCAAACCCATTTTTCCTGTTCTCTTTTTTCCTTTGTGGTTTATTTTATTGGCCTTTGTCCCTTTTCCTTTTTTCATTGTTTTAGGATTTTTTCCCCTTTAAGCCTTCCTGGGTTCTTCCCGTCATCGTTCCCCCCCCACCTAGTCGGTTCCAACACATGCCCCGGAACTCCCTCCTCTTCTTCCCTCAGTACTTCTCCGGAAGTTTTTTCTCTCCCCTCCTTTTCGGGTTTTCCCTCTTTGCTCGCCTTTCTGATATGGCTTGGCTTTCCAACCTACTTCGTGATGGGTGTTATTAGAACCTTTCTCTTTTATTTTTTTTTCCTTCCAGAGACCTTTCCTTTCAATTTTTCCTGGGCTTTTTCATCCGTAGTCCAATCCCATGCCCCTTCCTTTTTCCGAGATTTAGGTTACATTTTCTTTTGACCTTTCCCAGGTGTTTAGGTTTGGCCTCTCAAAAAGTCTTGCTTTTTCTTTAGAAAGACACCCTTTAGGGTTAACCTTCTTTAACCCTTTTACACCTCAGATAAACAACACCCGACTTTCCTTTGTCGGGGAGCCCTCCTTCTTTCCACCATTACCAGACCTTCCCAACCCGGGTTTTTTTTTTGACTGGGAAGGGACAGGTTTATTTGAATTCTACTAACTTTTTTCAAATTTTTTTCCAATTTCTTTTCCTTTCTTCCTTATCCTTTAATATCTCTTTTTCTTTCAAAATTCTTAGTGGATTTATCCAATTATCTTTTGTGTCTTCCTCCCCCGGACCTCCTTATAGTTTTTCATTGCCCTTGAGGCTTTGGAGTTTTCCCCCCTTCCTCAAGACCCCCCCTCGATGTTTTTTTTTCCCCAAATTCCTTTTTTTCGTGGTCCCCCCTTTGCTTGACCCCTTCTGAGCCAAACTCCCCTACCCTATTTTTCGCTGGTTTTTTTTCGTAGATTGCTTCCCCCTTCGACAGTTTATGGTCGGAGTCTCTGTTTGTTTCGTAGCCTTTTTTTCGTCAAAGTGAACCTTTTTTCGGGACTCTTCATCCACCCCTTCTTTTGTACACCCTGCAGACCCGTTTTTTTAATCCTTCCTCATTACTTTTTCCCCAAAGGAAAATTTTTTTTCCAAAAAACTTTTTTTTCTCGAAGGTGGATTTTCGATGCTCTTCGTTTTACCTTTCCCCCAAAACCTTTCCTGATTTTTTTTTTTTTTTTTCCGAAGATCTAACAAGTCTTTCCCCAACCAGTTCTTCTTTTCCTGGACGAGTTTCGCGACTTGAAAATCTCCCTTTCAGACTCATCTCTGATGACTTTTAGATGTACTTTTGGGACCATTGGTGGGTAGAGATTTTTGAAATTTTTCCTTCCTGGCAATGTCTTTCTTTTTTCACCCCTTTCTCCGAGCTTTTAGCTTCCAAGTTCTTCATTTAAAAGTTTTTTTGTTTCTGTCGGGGCCTTGGTTTTCAGGTTTTAAAATTACTACGGAATATTTTCTCTTTCTTTTTTAAGAGTTATTTTTTCGGCATGCTTCATAGTTTAACGACTACTTTTGTTTCAGCGAGGCTTTTCGAGGCACGCTTCCTTGTCACATGTTTGGGGGTCTCCAGTTGGGGATTATTCTGATCTGGTCTTATGGTCTTTTTTCCCTGAGTTTTTTTCGATTCTAATTTTTTTAGTGCGCACATGGGTTTTTTTCCTCGTAGGTTTTGATTTTTTTGTTTTTTTTTTTCTTTCGGACGTCTTCCTGCGGACCGGCCAATGCCTTCTTGGGAAACCCCCCCCCAACACCAACATTTTCTTTGGGTGGAACCCCACCACCTGCGGTTTTTTGTTTTATTACTCTAAGTTTGGAACTAAGGCTTGTTTCCGCACATCTGTCTAACCTTTTTACACGGATTCCCCATCACCGTGTTTTTTTGGAAGAAATTTTTGATCTGCAGTCCCCTCTTCTTCTAGGTTTGCTCTCTTTTCTGACTTGAAATCTGATGCGTTCCTCTTTCAAAGTTCTTTTTTCCACGGTTCCTCTTGTTTTGGGACTCGTTGTTTCCCCTGGAGCAGGGCAACCAACGCCGTTTTTTTTTCTTTTTTTTTGTTTTTTCTAAACTTTTTCTCCTTCGTTCTCCTCCGGAGTGCCCGTGAGCATTCATGTAGGGGCGGGCGCGGGAAGGTCGTTCCCTGTTTCCAGTCCGCCTCTCCCTGTTTGGTTTTTTTACGGTCTTTTGGCTTTTTCCCCATTGGCCTTTGTTTTTTTTTAAATTCCGGCCTTGTAATTTTACTCAAACCTTTTCAAACTTTTCCGCACCCCTCACCGTCCCCCCCGCGGTAAGCCTTCCGGGAATTCCAGTTTCTACTTTAGCCCCCTTGAAATCCCCTTGTAACCGGTAACCGTTGCTTGTTTTTTTTTTTTCTAATGTCATAGTTCAGGTTGGTTTTTTCTTCGGGAATCCTTAGTCTCAGAATTGCGAATTTTTTTACACCCAATTCCCTTCTCTTTTGAAAAATGTTTCCTTCTGTCCCGGGCTTTCGGAAATGTGTTACTCTTAGAAAACCAACACACCCCACCCCCCCCCCCCTGCGGGGGTTTTGTGTACCCTTTTTTTTTTTTTTCCCTTTGGAACGGCGTCCCGTCCAAGTAGAATCCTTTCCTTAAATCAGGATTCCTATTCTTACCGTCCATGTTTCCATCCCCATTCCTTTTTCTTAGTTTGTATTGTTTTAGGGTTCGGTCTGAGTTAGGGGTGCTTTCCTGTTTTACCGTACCGACTTCGGTCCTCAGGGTTATTATTTTCGAAAGATTTTCGTAAACCCCCCGCTCGGCTCAAATAAAAAGTTTCGCACTTTTTCCTCGGGTCTAAGATTTTTTTTCGAGCGGCGAGCTTGAGAAAGTGTTAGTTCGGGTGCGTTTTACCTCTCGAATTTCCTTTTTCCCGTTCTTTATTGGCTTTTTGTTGGCCTGGACGAAACCCCACACTATGTAAATTGCCTGAACCCGTCTGCGATAGTTACTTGGAATCATCCGAGTGATTCTCTCCTTTTTATTGTATCCCCCTGGTCTCCAACCTTCTTTTTTTAATTTTTGGGGATTCTTTTTGTTTTTGCCCACTATCCCGTTCCCGAAATGGCCCAACCCTGGAACTTTTTATGTCCCCAAATTTACCAATAAGAGTGAGGCGTGCCGTTGTCTTTTTCGGCAAAGGGCCTCCCCCCCTTTCACCCACTGAGTTCCCCCCTGGGTCGCGAACCCCATATTCCCTAACCTTTTTTTGGAGTGTTTTAGTTTTCAATTGATCCTTGAGAATTTCGATTTGCATTCCGGTCTTTGTATCTTCCTTCCTGGTTTTTAATTGGTTCCCGACCATTATTTATTTTTTTTGGGTTTGGTTTTTTTTTTTTGTCTGGGGAAAATTTTTTTTTTTACCAACACCCCTAAGTTTTTTTAACGGGACTCGAAGAATTTCCCCTACACAGTTTTTTCCCCTTCCCCAAAGGGGGGATTTTAGGACACACCACCCCCCAAACCCTTTTCGGGCTTGTTCGTTCCCGTGAAAACCTCCGAGTGCTCTTTTCCCTTTTTGGAAAATTTAAGACCCCTTTTATGGACTTTTTCTTTTTTAGTTTCCTTCTAGATCACTTGAAGTCCACACATTGTTTCTTTTTTTTTCTGACATTCCGGACCCTTTTATTTTTAGGGGGACTTTTGCCTTCCAAAGCCCACACACCCCTACGTCCCACTCCTATTTACCACCGCGCTAGTGGTCAGGTCTCAGGAATCTACCGGCTACACAGTAGGTCTAGAACTTTTCACCAGCAAACCAGCTCTTAACGTATGGGACCGCACGGCGAACTTTCACTTTTAGGCGTTGAATGGACCCTCTTGAGATCGGCATCTGTCCTCTTTTTTTTTTAAACATATGCTTCCCCTTATCTTTTTTTTCTCGTGATGTCTACTTTTCTTCCTGGGGTATTGTAATCTCCATTTTTCCCCTGCAACAACGCGTTAACAAAAATTTCGAGGCGGCCAGTTTTTTTCTTTTTTGTTTTCCTTTTTGCTTTCGGCGACTTTCTCTTTCCAGAGGACTATGGCGTAAGGATCTTTTGAACCCCTTCTCCAAACCCAATTTTTCTCGGGCGTATCTTTTTTTGGGGTTTTTCAAGATTTTAGGATTTATTTATCCTTTTTTCACGATCTCGGACTCCCCAATTTTGGAGGTTCCAGTGGTTTTTTGTTTAAATTTAAAAGTTTGTTTTTTTCAAAGGACTCTCCTCCGACTGAAAAAGTCCTATTCCTCTAAGCGGGAAAGGTTCCAACTTCCGTGTCAGTTTCTTTACGGCCCCACCTCGAACCCGACCGTACATTCCATTTGAGACTTTTACAACCACCCCCCAACAACGCTGTTTTGTACCCCTCCGAATCCTGAACCAGGACCACTACTTCCTTTTTTCACAAACCCCTTTTTACCCTTTTTGAGAAAATCAGATTACAAACCCCTTGTTCTTTTTTTTTTTCCCCCACTCCAACCTTTTGCCTTTTGGGCGTCTCTGGTTAAATAATTTGAACCTGGCCCTGCATCCCTCTTAACTGCTTTTCTGTGAGGTCCTCAAAAACTGGCCCACCCTGGGATTTTCTCTTGATTGCTAAATTTTCGAACCCCCCCCCCCCCCCAGGGTTCGAGATTTGTGGGGGGAGTGTCCCCATTCCCTTGGTCCCCCCCCCCCCATAATGACCCCCCAATTTTTTTCGATTTTCCCTCTTCAAACCTTCGAGGCGCTTCCGGGATTCTGGTCCTTTTTGCGATTTTCCTGGGATTTTTTTGTTTTGTTACTCTTATGGTCTTTCTGGTTCTTATTTTTTTTCCATTTTCCCGGTTTCTAAGAGTTTTCCCCTTTGTAGTATTTGAAAAGCCCTGGGTTCCTTTCCGTCCTTTTTCCCTCTCCCCCCCCTTGGACCGGTTCACGATGGCGAATTGTACATGTTTCTCATTTTTGGTCAGACCAACAGGTGGGACCCCTGTTTTTTTGAGATACGGGATTGGGTGGTTTTTTCCCCTCAGATCGTTCGTTTTGCCTTTGTCCTTTTTGGCTTACTTCTCATTGTCCTATTCTTCCCGTGATGTATAGTTCCCTCGTGGAAATTTTCTCCTTACTTCTTTTTCCCTGGCACTTTCGAGTTTCAGGATGACTTTTGGTCCTTTTCCGTCCTCAGAAAGTTTTTTTTCGGTTTCTTGAGAAAATGGGGCTCTAGAGGTTATGGACTTTATTTGTTTTCCAGGGTACGAAAAGGTCGTCGCGGGGAGAGTGTCCACCCAGTTTTCTTTTGAGGACTGGTTTTTTAAAGCCGCCCCATTCCAAAGTTTTATTGGAGGCACATTCTAAAAAAACTTTGCTCGACAGGAATTCCACGATTGCCCTGTCAGTTTTCTTCAGAGAAGTTGCTTGTTCCCGTTTCTTTTTCGAGATCTCTGGAAGGAGGCGATTTCCCCGAGTTTCCAACCCCCTTTCTCCTTTTCATGAGTCGACATGTTCCACAATTAGCAACCACCCCCTTTGTTAATAAGATTTTCTTATTTTATTTGGTAGTTTTTTTTTCTTTCTGTATACCTTTTCTCCCTGTTGGTTTTTTTTTCTCTGCCCTCCAAATTTCAGTGAAATTCACCTAAGAAACGTTGCCTTTGTTTTCCCATGGGAAGTCTCCCGTAATGTTTCTCTGCCTTTTTTTTTTTTATGAGGCCATTCCAGGGTTTTTTTCTTTTCCAGTTTCTTGCGCTTTTTTCCTGGCGGTTTCCCGTTGAAGACCCTTCCTGACGGGCATGTCTCTCCCTCCCCAATTTGTACTCCCCCCCAGTGCCAAATTTTCTTTTTTTTTTTTTCACTTCTTTGGTTTTTCCCAACCGCACCCTCCGAGGCACCTCTAGACCTTGAGGATTTTTGAGAGGACTTTCCCTTTAAAGTTACCCTGTAAATATTTTTGCGTTGATTATTGTTTCCCCCCTTTTTTTCCGCTCTTTTTTTGGACCCCGGTTCAACCTATTTTCGAAACCCCCCCAAAAAACCCCCTTTTTTTTGTTGGGTTTTTTTTTTCTCTCTCAATAGCCTTCCCAACAACTTCCGGCATAACAATCTCCGTCGGTTCATCAGTAAATTTGGACCCTACTGGCCCTATTTTCCGGACGGTTTCTTCTGTTTCCATGTTTGGGATCTTTCAACCTGTTTAAAGGTTTTGTCGCTCGTTTTCCCATTTTTCCCTCTCCCCTTTTTTCCCTTTCGGCGGACCCTCGTTATTTTTCCACCTTTTCTTTTTTCCAAAACCCACACACTTGAAAAACTCCTCGGCGACGTCCTCTCCCCTCCCTTTTCCCTTGACCCCTTTTTCCCCTAAAAACCTTAGGGCGCAAGAAACTTCCTTGCTTCATCCACTCTTGCCTTATTAGGCCCTCTGTCCATAATCCTCTCTTAGTTAGTTTTTTTTAATATTTTTCATTCCGGAGAATGTAGATATCTCCTTCTGCTGAGTCATTCCAACCCTAATCCTCTTTTATCATGGTAGTTATATCCCCTTGTTCTTTTTTTCGGCCCTTTTTTTTTTTTTTTTTGGGTTTTTTTTTTTTTTTTTTATTTTTTTTTGGGGTTGGTTTTTTTGGGGGGGGGTTTCCCGGGGGGGGGTTTCCCCCTTTGGTTTTTTTTTTGAGTTTCAGCCCCCTAGTTCCTTTTTTTTTCTTTTTCGCTTCTTTGTTTGGGGTCACAAGTTTTTACTGTTTGGGCGAAGGTTTTGATTTCCCTCCTTCAGTTGTCCAGTTCTTTTTTTGTCGTTCTCTTCCTCTTTCTGTCGTTTTTCCTTGATTTGCAGATTTTTCTTCCCCCGCCATGAAGGAGTTCTATTCTCAGCTTCTTGTTTAGGTTTTTGTTTTTTTTTTGAGGGCATTGTGCATTTTTCCTTCCACTTTTCTGTTTTTCTTTTTTAGTCTTCCCCCTGAATCAGGGACGAGCCTTTTGGGACTGGACTTAGACCTTTTCCTGGATTTCTTTCCCTCTCAGGGACGGTCTTCATTTACCTTTTTGTCAGTTCCCCATCCTGTTCCCACATTTCCTTTTTCCAGAGGAAGTTTTTTTGTCGTCTCTCCGAGGTCTTTTCTTTTTTCATTTCAAAACCTTTTCCCCTCGTTGGGTTTGAGGGTTTTTCCTGGTGTTTTTCCCCCCAACCACTTTCAACAAATTCTTTTACTGCTCGGGGACCCCCCCCCGTCTTGTAGGATTCTTCATGATGTTTTTAACCCTCTTCAATTTCTTTTTTCTTGAGATTTCCAGGGCCCGATGCATTCTAAGACTTCTCGTTTTTTGCGATCCTTGTTGTGAGACAGTATAATTTTTTCTGCTCGACAGTGTTCACTTTACCTTTTTCTTGAAAACCCCTGGCAATGTGAGTCTCCCACCCCCAGTGACCTTTGCCCAGAACTCCCTTTCTTTCCCCTTTTTCCAAGGCTTTTTTTGGGGGGTTTGGTGGGGGTTTCCCAAACTCTCTAGCAAACCCCCCTCCATTTTACTTTTTTCACTGAAGGTTTTTTTTCAGTTTTTGCACACGATGTTGTTTTTTGTCGGTTTATTTTTTGGGGATTTTCTGATTTTTTCCAAATTCATCCTGCCTTTCTTCCCGCGGAATCTTCCAGGGTTTTCCTCTTTTAAGGGGTTCCGTTTTCCCTTTTAGACTTTTTGTCCTTGCCCGGCCCTTCAGTTTGGAACTTTAATTTTAAAATAACGGGGATTTTGGATTCTACTTTTTTTTTCCTTTACTTTTCCTCTCGCTGTTTGTTTCATGTGTTTTGCTTCTGTTCCCCAACGGGTCCCTTTTTCTGGCTCGGGAGGACCCCCCCCGTAACAAATTTTTTCCTTATCTTTTCTGCGTCTTGGTCCTGTGTCCTTCTCTTTCCCAAAGAGTTCTTTTTTTCTTTTTTTTCTTGCCTTTCCTGCAGGCGTCCAGCCATTGTTTCTATGGGTTTTTCTTTTTTTTGCCCCTTCCTCCTTCTCCCTTTTTGATGTCTTTGTGACCAAATTTTTTTCCCCTGGAAGTTTTCATGGTTTCCCCCTTGGCGGTTTTTAGGACCTCGCCACTTGTTATTTTCAGTTTTCTCCGCCCACGGCTAGGCACCACCAAGCGGGCCTGTTCTTAAGTTTTCCGCACAACCACTTGGCGCCTTCCCCCCAGCGGGGGCGCGACTTTTTCCGGAGCCCCTTGGCACAGGTCACCCCTCTGGGAGTTTTCCTAAAGGAAATTTTACCCAGAGACAGCGCAAGGTGGCGGAATACAGACGGGGTCCGGAACAAAAGAACCTTATTAGCCTACAACCTTACGCGCTTTCCCCCGGAAAAACCACATGAAGCCTTCTTTCTGGAACCTTTGTACTGCGCTCCGACTTAATGGAGCCGGTCCAGTTTTACTTGCCCCCTCATTTCTTTTGGTCACACCCGGCTGTCTCCTTTGGCTGTTTCTTTTTCCCATTTGGTCCACCCCAAAAACCAAACCCACCTTGCTCGGACGGTCCCTGCAAACACTCGACTTTCCAAACCACAACACCCTAGGCGGACTTGTTTGGTTGGGACCCCCAACTCAAAACGGCTAAAAACCCCCAAAAAAAAAACACCCCACAAATTTGGTTTGTTTTGGTTTTTTTTTCCCCCCCCCTTTCTCCATTTAGCCTTTTTTCCCTCGACACCCTGGTTTCCTGTTTTCCTAGGGCATTAAGGTCAGGGCTACTACAAAAATTAGGTGTTTTTTAATATAACTATCCAGGTTCGCTCGGTATGTTGATTGCACCCTACGGGAGGAAATTAGTCGAATCGTTTCCAAAGTGACCTTTTTTTCATAAGTGAATGTTATTGCCTGTTAGGGGTCGCGCCGTTTGGTAATCCAAGGCCTGAACAACCCCCACTTGAAAATTTGAACCCAATTCCCCTGGTTTATTCCTTGGGGCAGGGCAATTCATTCAAAGAAAAGGACAAGCGCAAACTCCCCCCCAAACACCAGGGATGAGCCAGGGGGCATTTCCCCCATCCTGAGTTCCGTGACGGGAACCGATAAATTTTTCTAGACCTATACCAATAAGGTCGGGACATTGGTTTGGGAAGTTTTCTTGAGTTTTGATTGTCTTTTAGGCTTTGTCTTGGCATCCTCCTGAAGTCTTTTTTTTCCTGGACGAAAAGCGCGTGGGTCCCCCTCCCTAGGTTAGGTTTTTTCAAACCCCCCTGTGTTGCAAAACTCCATTTTCCCAACCTTTCCCCTCCTTTGCGTCTTCCGTTTGAGCGATACGGTTAGAGCGTAGGCTTATTTTTTTACAACCTTTGTGGATTGGGGGTTTCCTTGGTGGCACCCGAGGATTTTTTTTACAGTCGGACTAGTTGGTTCGGTCGTAGGGCTTGGAAGCCCTTTTGAATTTTCCCCTCAGAGAGGTTTCTGTTGAGTTTAGTTCCCCCCCTTTTCGGAATTGGGTTTTTCCAGGGGGCCCGTGCCTTCCACGACTGGAAGCACAGACGGCCCTTCGGGCTTTTGACCCGCAGCAAAAAGGACCTTAACGGAGGCTCTTCTAGGGGCATTGTTCCGGTTGTGCCCTTCAAATTCCCTTGAGGAACTCTCTTTGTTTTTCACGGTCAGGAAACCCTTTCCGCGCCCGACCCTTCCTTCTTGCAACCCTGGCTTTTTGGTGGCGTTGGAACCCAAACACCTCTCGGAAAACCCCTGGAAGGGAAACTGAAGCGGGTTCTTCTCTACTTTGAAAGTCAGGACTGGAAGAAAAGCCTCCCCCCACTTTTCCAGCCGCCTTTCAAAACCCCCTTTCACTTTCCCAACCCGTAAGTTTTTTCTTTTACCGTGAACCCCCTAGTCCTAGCGAGCCGGTCTTTGCGTAGGGGAGGGGCGTTTTGGTGCCCGGAAAAGGCCTTTCGTCCTGGTTCTGGTAATGTTTTGGTGTAACCCCTTAATTAATGAAGGATTGGGAAAAAACCAAGCGTCTGTTCCTCTAACGTGTTTTTCCACTGAAATTTTCTGGATGATATTCTACCCGGCTTCTTCACCATGGCATCTTTGGAAGTCTTTTCTTTTCTGGTTTTTCCAGTTTTCGACTGCGTGTTTCGGTCGCATTCCTAGATCCCCACCGCACTTGACTGTTACTTCTTTTTGAACTGTTCCTCAGGCCCCCACAAAAAACCCCTGTTCCTGACGGGGAGATTCTTGGAACTCTCCCCTTCCAAACCTTCCCTTTCCCCCGCGGGTGAGCGTCTCGCACGAGGTGACCCGGACCCAGACCTTCCCTGGTTGATTAGCTTCCTTTCTAGATTAAGACATTCCTCGGACACGGTCCGGGGGAACCTTTAGACGGGAGACCTTTGGCCTTGACAGCTTTCCTTTTCGACGTTTCATTTAAGTGCGTTTCCTGGTTTTATTGGGAACTCTGCCTGAGAACACCTTTTGGCCTTCTAGCCTTACATTTTGGGGAGGTTTTCATCCCAAAACCTGTGGAAAACCTCCAGGGTGCCGGAGTCGATTGCCGGGGCTTGGGTGAAGGGTTGGTTCCCCTTCTCCTAAAAGGGGAAGAATTCCTGGCAAAAAAGCGTGTTGAGTTTCCCCTTTTGTATGTTTTGATTTCGTTCACGGCCCCTTTGTCTCAAATTATGCTCCCCTTTCATTTTCCCCCCTTTTTATTTATTCCCCTTTCTGATTTATTTATTCTTCCGTTGCCTCCTGGGCGCCCCGGCCTTGCGGCCGCGCAACCCAACGGGTAAGGGTTCTAAGAAGACCTTTTTAGTTCTTGCTGCCCAGGGCCTCTTTTTTAGGGCCCCCCCTTTTTTCTCGCGAAAGTCCCTCTGGCGGCTTTGCTATGTGACCACCCGTGAAGGTTTTTTTGTTTTGAACCCCTGCGGGCCCACTTGGATTTTTCTCTTTGTGGGGGATTACTTTTTTTCGGCCCAATTACGGGTTTTTTTCGCGGTCGGGCCGCCCGCCCCCCCCCCCCCACAAAACCTGTGACATCGCAAAGGGGGGCCCTTCTTGAAAATCTTCCCCTCTCACAGGACTCTCTATATTCTGGCATTCTTTTTTCTTTTCCGGGCGCCCAACGTCGGGGGTATGTTGACCCGTCTTTTGTTGCCGCATTTTCACCTTCTTTTTTTTTGGCGTTTCTTCCCTCCCACACCCCCCCTTTTAGTGGGGGCGTTTTGAACCCTGGAATTTTTTTTTTCCCCAAATTTTTTTTCAGGTTTGTTCAAGGTTTGCCTTCCGATCTCCGAGTCTTCCTTGTTCTTTTACTTGCAGGCGCTTGGAGAGGAATGGACCTTTGCCCCTTTTTTGGACATAGTTTCCTTTCTTCGATCCTTTCCCTTTTTGACTTTGTTTTTCGGATCCCCAGTCCCAGGCTCCCTCAGATGACCTTTTTCGGTCTTTTTTCAAAAACCCAGTCTTTCCCCCCCCCAATATCAATTTTGGACCTTCCCCCTTGAGGTTTCTCTTGGTCCCTGCTTCCCTTCCCAGGCCCTTACCTAAGAAACTTCACTGGTACATAATTTCTCTTAGCGTGCCATGCTTCCCCAACTTCCTTTTGACCTCCCTTCCGGGTCCCCCCCCCCCTCGCAGGCTTCCCCTTGTGCTCCCCTGCCGGACGAAGTCAAAACCAGTTTTTTTTTTTTCATCCACATCGGAAAGCAGTCTTTTACCGAGGTCCCCTGAGGGGCGGCCTTTTCAAGGCTGCTCTTTTCTCGGAATGCAACCCCCCTTTCAAGCCACCCCCTTCGAGCACTCAAAGGCCTTTTTCCCCCCCCCCGATGACCCCTCCATGGCCCTTTCTTCGGGTTCTACGCCATTCTTGCTCCCCTCGTGGGGGCCTGAGATTTTTCTTTTTTTTCTCTCCTTTGGGGGGACTCTAACTTTGGAAACCGGCCGCGTATTGGTTTCTGCCTTTTTTGAAAAAAAACACCCCCCTTTCATTTTTCCCCTTTTTGGCACAAGGGGCGCCTAGGGGCCTCTTTGTGAAGACTCCCATACTCAGAGTGCCATTTAAATTGCTGGATACTTTCAAGTCGTTCCTCCCTTGGGGGGGGGGGACGCAGGGAATTTCAGGTTTTTCCAACGTTTTTCTTTCCACACTTTATTTGGGAACCAGTGCCATGTTTTCTTTAGGTTTCCTCCTCTTTAGGGTCCTCGCTGGTTTTTTTTCTCTTTAGTTGCACAGACCTTATTATCTTAGTCTTTTTTTCTTTTTTCGGATGGCATTGTCTTTCGGTTTTTCTATTGCCTTTTTTTTTTTCGCGGTGTTCTCTTTGAAAGTGCCTGTTCCCTTTTTGAGTCCCTCCCTTTTTCCTTTCAAGGAATCCCCCCTTTCCTCTTTTACGGGGCCTTCCTCAAGGCGGGGCCCTTCAAAACCCCTCTGCTTCTTTTTTCTGATGATGGAAGGCTCCCAGGGTTTAGTTGTCCCCATTTGTTCCCCCCTTGAAGCCCGTCTCTTGGTATCTGTCCTTCCCTTTGAGAGGTCAGTTTGAGGCCCTTTGCAGAGGAAAAAAACCCCTTGGCCAAATCGGTGATAATCGTTTTTTCTCGATTCGTCTTTTTGGTCGAGGTCACAACGGCCGAACCAAATCGTCATTTTCCCGGCCTCCTACCCTCCCCAGAGGCCCTCCGGCTTCGCATAACGTTTTTTCTTCGCGACCCCCTTTCCCCATGCTTTTTTCGTTTCCACTTTGGGTGGCCTTTCCAGACGGACAAGAAGGTAGTCCCTGTGGGCATTTTTCGACGAAGGACTCGTATTTGAGCGTTCTCCCTTTCGAACGTTTTCCTTTTAAGGGGGGGTGATAATTCCTTTTTTCCTGTTCCCCCCCCCATTTGGCCCCCCCGGTCTTTTTTTCAGACGTCTTTTCTTCGGGAGTCCTTTTTTAACTTTCAGTTGCACAAAACCACCCCCCTTTCCCCTCCCGTGGCCCGTTCCCTTGCTTTGTCTAACCTGGTACCTTGTGCTTTTGGGGCTCATTTTCCTCAATTCTTTTTTCTTCATTTTTGTTGCCCTGACAACACCCCCACACCCCCCCCCCCCCCCCCCAGGTTTTTTCTTTCCCGTTTTGAGTGCCCCTTTAGCAAGATTTTCATTAAGCCTCCTTACTTTTTTCTTTCCTCCCCCTCCCCCTTTTTCGGCCAGGCGCACCCGTTTCCCCTTAAGTCCCCCCCTAAAGTTCCCCAAATGAGGTCTTTTTCTTCGCCGGGAAAGCCCCTTTCCCCCATGGAATGTTGCCTCTCTTCTCACCCCTCCCTTGTTGTGGTGCGGCGTGGGTCCTTTGTGTTTGTCGTTGTCCCAACAAGCCCCCTTCTCATTTTTTTACCGGTGTCCACTTACACTTCCCTCGGCCATTTCTCTACGTTTTTCTTTCTTATAAGAAGGCCAGGGACGTACTAGTTTTTCCCCCCCCTCCCCACCTCCCAATTTTGCAGTTTTTTTGGCCACCCCCCCTTTTTCATTTTTTTTTTTTTTTTGAGCCGGCTCTTTTGCTCTTATTACCGTTCGATTTTTTTTCGCCCAGCTCATTACCCCCCCCTTTTTTTTTTCTTTTAGTTTTTCCTCTTCCCCTTTGGTTGATTGAGGAAAGTTCTTCTTTTTGGAAATGTTCAACCCCCAACTTTGGTTTGACCTCCCCTTTCAAGGTCCCCTTAACGACGATTTTTTAAGGTTTGTTTTTCCCTTTGGGGGTGCAGGCGCCCAACTTCCCTTCCCTGATGTTTTCTGCCTCTTCCATCTTGCATTCCCCTGGGACCCTTGGAAAAAGTTTTCGCCTTCTAGGACAGCTGGTCCAACGTCCCCTTTCAACCGGGTTCCTTCCACACCTTTATTTTCCTATGATTCCCCCCTCCCTCTCAGCCGGGTAGTAAACCCTCGAGTCCCTCTATGGGCCTCGCCTCCTTTCTTTTTCTGTCTCTACTTCCCCCCCTTTTGGGGCGGTACTTGTTGTATAGGTTAAGCCCCTTTTTAAATTGTCTTTTTAGACCCCCTCCCACCACCCGAAGTGGGTTCCAAATTCCTCTGGCTTTTTTAGCCCCTGCGGCCAGTCTCTGGAGAAAGTTCCCCTCTTCTGAACAAAAACCACTTTACCCCCTTGGCGAGTTCTTTACTTCCCAAAACGCGGCAAGTCTTTTGGTCCATGGTTGGAGTGCTCAACACAGATTGCGAAAACGTTTTTACTATCTTCACACCCTGAGGCTTTTTTACTGACGACTTTTGCAGCTGGCTATTTTTTGGCGTTTCGTATTTCCCCCATCAAACGGGGGCCTCTTATCTGTCTAAAGAAATACCCCCCTCCAGACACCGGGTTCCTCACGCTTGAATCCCCCTTTTTTTTTTTTTCCGGCCTTTTCTTTTTCGGAAAACCCTTTAGGGACAGCAGTTTCCTCAGTCCTTTCCCCTGGGAGCGGCCTTTTTTTCCTTTGCGTGTTATTACTTCCCAGGAGTTTTGGGTCCCTCCCTGGATTCTGCTCAAATCCCTTCACCCTCCCCTAGTCCTTTAAAGCCCGTTCCGTCTTTTCCCGCATTCGTTTTTTCCTCTTAAGCCGGGCCTAAGACCCAGAGCATAGGGTCCCCTGGGGGGGGGGTGGTCGTGGCTTTGTCCCCAACACCCCTTTACAAGCACCCTTGGCTTATTCACTGGATTTTTGGTTTTTTTTTGGGTTGGAGTTTTCCTCCCCTTTAGATTCCCCCCTCCTTTCGACCTTTTTTTTTAGTGGTTGCTTGAGCTTTCTCGGGTGGGGGGAATGGATTCCCGGCCACAGCCCGGCCCTTTTCAGTTAAGACCAGAAGGTCTTTTGACCCCCCAGGCCCCTTTCCTTGGTTCGCCAACTGGGCTGCCCACGGACCCCTGAGATTTTTCTTCCCAAAAACTTCCAACGATTCCCCTCGGTGGCCAAGACCCCTCCTTTTAAACTTCCCTTAGAGAACCCGGGTTCCTTTCCCACTTCCGCTTTTTACCCACCTTTTTTGCAGCTCCGCCCCCTGACACGGGCGGGCGTTTTTTTCCAGGTGCGCCGGACTTCCCCTTATATTCCAGGGCGGATTGGCAAAAAATTCCCTTTTAAACGAATCGTCTTTCAACCTTAAAGTCTCCCTCTCTTTGCTGTTTACCAGGTTCTCTTTCAGCGAACCAGTTTTCTTGAGCCTTTTTACGGTCCCTTTGACCCCCCTTTTTCCGGCTTGGGGTACCTTTTTCCACGAACAGGTTTCCCCCTGACACACTCGAACCTGGCTTGGTTTCTTGTGCCCTTCTCAATTCCAGCGAATTTTTTTTTTTTTTCGGAGTGCTGGCTTTGGGGCTACTCATTGCTCGATTTTCGTTTAACCCTTCCTTGAGCGTAACCCGAGAGTCCTGTTCCTCTTTCGAGGTTGATTCGGGGCGTCTCCGACCCCTTTTTCGATGTCAGGGGTCATCCGTGTGGACTTCGTTTTCAAACCCTCCCCCTAGACCGCGGCTTTCTAGACATTTCGTAATGAAACTTTTAACCTTCTTCCCCGTTTTCAGAATTTTACTGACGTCTTGGCGTTTTGTTGGATAGGGTCCTCTAAACTCCCCCTTTCTTCTTCCCTTCCTTCCTTCTTCTTGGGTTAGGGAATTTTTCCAGAGGAAACGATTTTGACCCCTTTTTTAGACATCGCCTCGGCGGTCTGGTCCCCTCGAATACCCATCCGACCCCATATTTTTTCTTCCCCTGCCCTTTGAAGTGCTTATTGTACATGTCTTTTTCCCCGCCGTTCCCCTTTTCTCCGGAACTTAGCCTTGAAAAGAGGTTTTCCCTCTTTTTAGGTTTTTCTTTTTCCTCTTGACAAAAACTCCTCGGTACGAGACTCCCAAAATTTTTTTTTTCCCGCCCTAAGACTTTTCTTTTTCATTTATTCTTCACCCCTGGGGACTCCCTCCCTTCTTCTCTATCCTGCGGAGGTCCCCCAAACTGGGGCCGCTTTCATTTCCTTTTAACGCCCAGATGTTTTTCTGAGACTTTCCCCAGCTTCTTTTGCCCCCCAGTTCTTGTTTATTGGGGTTTTGGTCTCTCCCTCCCCCCAACCATTTCTTTCTTGAACCCCATGCCTTCTTTTTCTCTTTCCCCCCCTTCCCGTTGAAGAGGTGTTTTTCTCTCCCCTCGTAACTTAAAAAGGGGTGTTTCTTCCCAGAAGCCCTTTTCAGGGCCTTTTCTCCCGAAAAAAATTTTCCAAAAAACCCATATATTCCCCTCCGACAGTTTTGGCGGGGTTCAGGGGCCAGGTTTTTTCAGCCGAATTTCTTGTATTTTCGAAGGGGCGGCGTCCACTTTCCCCCACAACAACAGATTTGGTTTCCCTTCTCACCGCGGAAAAATTTTCAGACCTTTCTTTTCCCCTTTTCTCAGAATTCCACTCCGCATCCCTACTCACCCCCCCCCTTTTTTCCTTCTTGCCTGGATTCTTCACTTCTTGCCCGTCCCCAGTACACATTCCCCTTTTTCCCAGGTCTTCCCCTAGGGGCTTAAACCCCATGAGTTTTTTTTGAACAACCATTTCCCCTTTTTACGAGGTCGCTTGGCCCCCCCTCCCCTTTTTTTAACCACAAAACCATTTCCTAGAAGGTTTTTCTTCCAACTTTTTCCTGTGGAGAAGAAAGATGGCCCGGTCTCCCCTTTCCTGCCTTTTTACCCCCCTCTTTCACTTCCCCCTCGAGGGATATTACAAGTTTTCATTTGCCGTGATTAGGAGCGCCTTTCAGGAGACTCCACCCCTTGGTGAGCGGCTTCCGAAGATCAACCAGTTCAGCATTAGCACCTCCCAGGAGGGAAACGAAGTCCGTTCTGTTTTTTGGAGTCCCTCTCTGTTTTGAGACCTCTTCTTCGGGAGAAAAGAAGACCCATTTTGGAAAAAAAACCCGCAAGAGAACTTCTTGAGATGACCCAGGCGTTACTTCAATCTTCAAATTTTTTTCCCCTTTAGGAAAAGCCATTGTTCCCCAACCCTTCCCCTTTTTCTGAGCCTTTCTTTTTCTCTCTTGGTTCCCGGACAAGTTTGTCTCCCTTGTCATGGGTGCTGTTCAACTGAAGTCCTTTTTGAGCTTTCCCTTGTGGGCCGGGTCCCTTTTTTTGAAGGCTTCCTCCCCTTCCGTTTAATTTCATTGCCCTTCTCTCCGATCTTTTTCTGAATATGATCCCTTTACGGAAGTCCTCTTTCCTTTTTGGGCAGGATCGAGGTTTCTATGCAGTTCCCCTCCGTTGGCCCTTCCTTCCAGTTTTCTTTGGAAGTCATTAAAGTTTCCCCTTTGATTACTGAAAAAAGAGAGTTCGATTAGCATTTTTTTTTTTCAAGGTTTTTCTTTCGCGGCGGGGGTGGCCTTTTATTTGGTGCCGGAGGTCCCTTCTTTCCCTCTGTATTCTCTTCCTGTTGCAACACTCCTTTTACATACACCCCCTTCAGTCCACCTGGGTCCCCCTCTGCCCGCGTCTTCCCCAGCTCCTTTTTTTAGAACCCCTCTTCCGCTCTTGATGATTTCTTGGAGTCCCTGTGTGGACTCTAAGACTCCTCCTTGGAGTTACTCGCCGTCTTTTCTGGAGCTTTTTCTTTTATTTTTTTGAGGCGCAGGGTTCTTCCCAAAACTCTTCCCTTCCCTCCTAGTTTCTTTCTTTGGCTTTCTTTTTTTTTGCGTCAGGGCTTTTCTTTTTCCAAAGCCAAAGGCACCCTCAACCTCCCCACGCGAAGGGCCCGATGGGCCTTCCTCTTTTTTCGATGTTTCCCCCGGCGTCCCACTGTCTCCTTCCCTACCCTTCGCGCGTGTGTTCTTGAGAGTTTTTTTCTTGCCGTGCTTCATCTTTCAGTTTTCCTTCCGTTTTTTGCTGTTTCCCTCTTTCCTTTGCTACAATCGGTTTTTGTACGTGTTCGCTTTCAACTGTGGTCCATTGTTTTCGGCAAAACCCCCTTTGCCACGGGGGTTTTTTAGTTTTTTCCCTTTTTTCTTGTCAAGCCTCGAACTTTTGACTCCAACTAAATTCCCCCAAATCGGGATTTCCTTTTTTCCGTAGAGAGACCTATGGTTCTTCGAGGTCCTTGAAGGCCCCTCTTTTGAACGACCTGACATTTCCCTTCTCCTCACGTGTCTTTGCCCGGGTACTCAGGTTTCCGTTCCCTTGGGGTTTGGTTTCCGCCCCCTTACCCTCTGCCTTTTTTCCTTTTGAATTTTCCTGGTCTCAGGAATTCTGCCGTCTTAAATGGCAACGCCGTGCATCCCCCCCATTTGACAGCCACCTCCCAAACCCCTCAGTTCTGAGTGTGTCTTTAGGTCTTAGAATTTTTTGTCTTCAGGTTTTTTGGAATGTTTTCCAACCCTGCGCCCCATCTTTCTCTTCGGAGACGGCCCCCCCTTGTCCAACAGTTGTTGTTTTTTGCCAGAAATTTTTCTTTGTCTAAGTTTCGCGCGGTGCCACCCACCAGCAGATGGGGTCCTGGCTTACCCTGGGAGTTTAAGGGCTTTTTCGTTTTTTTTTTTGGGCCATTTCCGTTCCTTTTTTTTTTTCCTCTTTGAGTCATGTTTTCTCTTATTTTAGATCCGCCCCCAGGGAAGGCTCTGAAGGAGTTTAACCCCCCCAATCGGGCGGGTTACCCTACACCCCCCGGATCCATTTTTTTTTTCCGGGCCTCCTCGAAAAAGGCTTTTACTTTTTCGGGGTTGGTCCCCCCTTCCGAAAAAAGTTTTTTTCCATGCTGGTGCGGTTTCGTGCAACTCAGATCTTCTTGTGGCCAACTTTCCTGTGTCGGCCTCAGCCCGTTTTCTTCTTTTCGTTAAAAACCGTCTGGACCCCCCCCCTCAACCGTGGCCCAACCTCTTCCTCCCTAACCCCCTCTCCCTCTCCCTTTCCTTCAGGTTTTTCTTTCCCCCCTGTTTCCCAAGACTTCGCTTCTGGGACTTTTGGGCCTTTTCTCCCCTTCCTGGGAAGGTTCTTTCTTTCTACAAGGTTATTGAAACTTCCACCTTCTTCCTTTTATTCACTGGCAACAAATTTTGCCCCCTCGGTCAAGTTTAGGGACTTTTGGGCGCTAAACCCTTCGCCCTCTCTTCGAATCGTTTATTTCGCGCTCCACACGAAAAATCCTGTCCCGTTCCCCACTCCAGGGGGACTCTTCAGTGGTCATCTTGTTCACCGATGCCTTTTTCCGAAGGTCTACGGCTTGACTTTTCCTGGTTCCTGTTTTAGTTTTTTACAGTTTTTTCCCCCCAGGGTTCTTCTGGCTTGGGCCGGGACCTATCCTTTACCCCCCCCCCCGAAACGTTTTTGACCCTTCTTCCTTTTACAGTGAACCAGGCGGGGACCTGGGCCTTTCCCCACCATTATTCAAACACAAAGCTCCCCTGGGGAACTGTCCTGGCGGAGTGGCCTCCTTTACGGTCCCACTGGGGTCGTTCCTTCCCTCCCCTAGTTCTGGACCTGTGTGCTTACGTCTTACAAGGGGGGTTTTTCTAACAGCCCCCTTTTACTTTTGAAATCCCTTCACACCGCGGAAAAAAACACCTAGTTTCCCTCCTTCCTGATGAAAAGTGTCTTTCCTTTCCTTGACTGCCCGCCCTCCGACGAGAACCCGGCGACTTCCTCTTGCGGATCTTTCCCCCTTTGTACGTCAACACTTTGCTGCTTTCCTTTTGGGTCCCGTCGCCGTTCGTTTCGGTCTTTTTCCCGGGGGGATGGGGGTGGCGTTTTGGATTGATTCCTGTCCCTCGACTTCGTGTTTAAATGGGGGCTTCCCTCCTGGCAACCCCTTTCTTTAGGACCAGGGAAGCCTCCTTGGAGCCCACAGGGTTCCTTTTCCCAGGCCGCGTCTTTCAGCCAGCCCAGGTTTTTCGACCCTCCGAATCCCCGTTTTTCGTGTTGTTCCAAAACTGGAATTTTCCCCCCTCCAACAGGTGAAACACCCCCCCCTGAAAACAAGCTTCCATCGGCCGACAAACCCCTTTCCCGGGGACATTCCCGTTTTCCCCCTTCTTCATGGTTTTTTCTAAAAACCTCCCTGACAAAGCTCCCCCCGAATTCCCTTCCGAGTGTTACGTCCTCCTTCGCCCGCTAAAGGGATAATTTCCAGCTTCGCCGGTTCCCAGCTCCCCTTATTCGGTGAGGGACTTTTTAAACCCCCCGGCTGCCTTCCCCCCTGCACGTGTCTTGGTACCGTCGATCGGTTGATTAACTCCAACCTTCTTCTTCCCCTCTTTGGTACTGTCAAGGTGGAACCTTTTTTCCTGATCCCCTTGGATGCTCCACCCGGCCTTTTTTTCCTTACAGTGTTGTTTTTTCAAGGGGGACCTGGGATGTTTTTCTCCCAGGGCTTTTTTTTTCCCCTTTTTTTTTTTCCCTTCCGTCCCTGGAGATCGTTTTTTTTTTTGGAGTTACTTTTTGGAAGGTTGAGTCTCCCTCCCCAATCTCCCTTTTTGAATTGTTCCGTTTTAGATTTTGCTTTTCCTCCTAACGGGAGCCCCCCCGACTTTTCAAAACCTGGCTCACCCTTTGATCGCAGCCTGGTGGGTTAGCACGCCGTCTTTAATGTTTTTCTCCTCCATGAAAAAATTCGGTGAACCTTCTGTTTTTCTGACGTTCTACGGTCAATCGTTTATTTTCTCGCGTCTTATTTTCCCCCTTTTATTCATCTTTTGGTGTATTTGGCTCTTTTTTCTTTCCTTCCGGAGCCGATATTGGGGTTTCTCGGCCTTCCCGTTCTTTCTGGGTCATCAAACACTCCTAAGTATAGGCTCCCCATTCGTCCTTTTTTTTGACGGGAAGTTTTCGCTTTACCCTCTCTTTAGCCTTGAAAAATTTTATTGAAGAAATTCTTTTTTTCTTTTCCTCGACAGGCCGGCAATGCGACCCCCGGGATCTTTTTTTTTGCCTTTGATTGGTGATGTGGTTTCCTTCGCAAGACCTTCCCTTTTTCCTTTCCAAGATTCCCTTGGGTCCCCCACACCCAAACCAGAGTTTTCTTTCTTCCACAACCCAGCCGGACACTTGAGATTTTTTATGATTCTCTTTTGATTGGTTCCCAGTGCGGGCGGGATTTCCTTGGGTTTTTTTGCCTCTTCAAAACGTTTTCCTCTGCTCTGCGATCCCCCCTTCGCCCCCAAGTTGGGGTGTGGAGGAGGTCTATCTTTCTCTCTTCTACTTCCACCTAGGGTTTTTTGGTTTCTACCTTGAGACGGCGCTTGGGGGTCTTTTCGAAGCAACTCCCCCTTCTCTTTAGATCTTGCGTTGCTTTGTTTATGACGGTTGGTCCCCTTTTATGTTTTGTTAAGTTCTTCTTTTTAGGGTTCTTGTCTGTCGTCCAGGAAAAACAACACTCGGCATTTTTTTTTCCAGAAGGGAGGTTACCCCCGGCGCATCTCCCCTTTTAAAAAAGGGTTGCGCGCATTTTTTCCCCTCTCAACTTAGGTACATCCTTTTCCCTTTTTGAGAGCTTCTTTCACCTTTGGAAAGTTACAGGAATTAGCCTCCGTCCTCCCCGCTTTGAGTTTTTGAAGTTCTCCCCCCATCCCGTTCGATGTTCCCCTTGTCCCTTCTCGTTTTCCTTTTTTCCCCACCCCCTAGTTTTTCACCAAAAAGGGAAGGGACTCCGGACTTTCTCTCCTTTTCGAAACTCCTCAACGTGTTCCCTTACGCAGGTCTTGTCTTTATGAGTCGTCCCCCTCTACCCCTTCGTTTAAACCTTTCGGACCCCCTTTGGGCTGTACCCTCTTTTTGGTACCAGGGAGCACTATACTTTTTTTCTCCCCCCCCCCCCCCGAGAAGAGACCCCTGGAAAACGAAGTTCTGGGAAAGCGAACTTATGCTCGAGTTTACCCCTTTGACTTCCTCATCAAAACGGAAGAAGTCCCCTTTGTCAACGCCTTTGACTGCAGATGGAACCTTCTTTGAAAAAAATTCTTCCCCGCTTTTTTCGGATGGGGCGACTGTGACTTCCAGTTTTTGGAGTGTCGCTCTTCGGCTTGCCTCTTTCCTGTTTTTGACTCTTCGTCTGGATCTTCTTTTTCCTCTTCAAACCCTTTCTGCAGAGCAAATGTCGTGGGTAGTTTTTTCTTGGGGGACTATTTTTCCTCCCCCTTGCCTTTTGTCCTGACCGTCGCTTCGCTGTAGTTTTTCCCTTTTCAACTTCGGGAGTAATCAACTTTTTTTGAGCGCGCCGTCTTTTTTCCTCCTCTGGAAGTGCCCAGGGCCATTTGTCTTTAACCTCGGAGGGTTCCTTTGTTCCCCCCTTTGTTTTCTTCTCCGAGTTTCAGTTGTCCAAAGGATCCTCTTGTTAGATTTCCTTTGGCCTTCTAGTTGGCTGCCCGTTTTTCGTTTTTTTTCACCGTTTGCCCTTTTTGGGCCAGGGTCGGCCTTTTTGCCTTTTGTGGCTCGGCGTCTGCCCGATAGGTTTTTTGGTCCCCCCCCCCATCCGCATCTTCTTTCCCACAAGTCGGCATCTTCTCCTGGTTCTTTGAACCACCTCCTCCCTTTTCTGAGCCCTTTTTTTTCCGAATCCTGCATTTCTTTTCGGGGGTCCATCCCCTCAAGATCTGACTCCTAGGCGATCCGCGATTTTTTTGGTCGGGCGAGATCCCTTCTAGGTACTTTTCGTTTCCCTTCCTAAACGTCTGGGCTTCTGGCTGCGCGTCAAACCCTCTTCAAAACACCTTCCTCGTTTTTCCCCCCTTAGCGATCATTCGTCCAACCCCATTTTTTCTTGCCTCCTTTCCTGAGTTCCCCCTTTCTCTGCGGCTTTCCCCTTTTATCCCCCTGGGAGAGGGTTAGGTTCCCCCTTCACACGTTTTTGCCGTGTTCTGGTTCCTCCTGTGAATTCAGGATTATTTGCCCTTTTCAACCTTCGTGGGAATGGGGCCCTTTTCTTTTTTTTTCACGGGAACGGCAACTTGGTCCTGGCCAAATTAACGTCCCCGTTTGGTCCGGGCCTGACAGTTCCCTGTTGTGGCGGGCCTCTTCCATGTTCCCCGTGGCAACTACCAAAACTCATGGCCTTTTCTTTCGTTTCAGCTTTTAGTGCCCTCTTCCGACATCGGTTTTTTTCTCTCCTCAGCGGGGACGCTTCTTTCTCCAGTTACTTTTTCGCACCACTTTTTCTGACCCCCACTTTCTTTGGGTTTTCCCCTTTTCAGGGCGGGGACGGCGCGCCCTTTCGGGGGTTCTTCCCTTTGTAGGTCCTCTTTCCCCAAAGGGAAGATTTTCCCGTCCCCTTACCCTTTTTGGAACTCTAGCCCCCCAGGAGTCTTTTTCCTCCGTTAAATCTTGACTAGCGGATTATTTTTTTTCAGTATTTTTGTAGGTTGTTTTTTTTCCCTTCTTTTGTTAAGTTGAATTTTTTTTCCCCCCCCTGCCTGCTGAATTCCTCGATGGGCGAGTGCGGGTCCCCCTAAATCTGGTCGGCATTTAAATTTTTTTCTCTCCAAAGAAAAGGTCCCTTTCCCCTCTGGGGCATCCTCACGGTTTTAGCTCTGCGAGGCTCCTTCTTCGTCCTGTGGTCTTTGCTCTACTTGGTTGGGTGCTCCCCTTTTCTTCCTTTTTTTTTTTTTTTTCCTTTTTTTTAATCCTTCTTTCCCGAGAGGAAAACGGTCCTCCTTCTTCTGTCCCCCACAAAACCAAAACCCCATCTTTTTTTTTCAGAGGTTCCGGAGATCTTCCCTTCCCCTAAAAGCTCCGGCTCCCTTATGCGTCCCCCCTTGGAGGCGAAAGGTTCTGTGGCTGCTCTTCTTCTCATGTTCTTTTGCCCCCTGGCTGTAATTTTCCGCTTCGAGCACATCTTTTTTTTCAACCAGGGCTCCTGGCTCCGTAAACACTTCGTAGATCCCCATGACCCCCCCCTCTTTTGAAGCGGGGGAACAAGTCCTTTTTTCTTTTCAACAAAACGGTTTTTCCAAATGACTGGGTATTCGAACCGTTTTTGTTTTACCTGTTTCCCCTGTTGTAATCTTACGTTACTTCTTTGTACTTCCGAGGTTATCCATTTTTTCCTTCCCCCGGCAAACTGTTCCCAGTGGAAACCACTTTACCAGATTGTCCCCAAACCTCGGACGGTTTCCTCCACCCCGGCTTTTTCCTTCTTAAATTTAGTTCCTCTTGTCCGCCGACACCCCCCTTTCCTAGTTCCTTTCTCGGAAAAAAATGCCTTTCGTTTTGACTGGTCATGGGAGGTTTTTTTTGAAGTTTCTTATATTTTTTCTTTTGAATTTTGGCTCCGGACGTTCTTCCCGCCCTTTGAAGTTGGTTAAATTTCCCTTTAACAGTTCACCCAAAACCTGTTCCTCCAGTACCCATTTTTTCCTTCCCGCGGTTCCCTTTTGCATGGAAAAGGCCCCCCTTAAAAAACTGATTCGGGGTACTTTTCTCACTTCCAATCCAGGTTCTTCACGTCCGTAAACACTTTTCTTTTTTTTTTGATCGTGGTAAGGGTCTTCCTTTTTTCTGGAATACTTAGTTTGCTTGTGCTACTCTTATTCAGGTTATTTTTTTGAACTACAGGACTTTCCCTTCCTACATCCAAAACCTTTCGTTTTTTTTCAGCTTACCTTTCCTTGGACTAAAGGAACGTACGTCCGTTCTCCCTCCCTTTTGACTAGGTTTGGAATTCTTTCTTTCCCCTGATGGAAGGCATTGACACCCCCAATCTTGGGACGCCCTGCTCCTGGTGTTTTTTTCCCCCTCTTCTCCTCCTTCGTTCGCCTCCTTTTCTTTTTTTGGTTCTCCTTCTTTCGTTATTGGAGTGTGCCCAAACTTGCGGAAGCCTAATCGGTGTTCTTTTGGGGCCTTCCTCGGGCAAACCATTCCCCGTTTTCCGGTCCTTCCTCCCGGGTCTATTGGGTTGTTTCTGGGCCTCTCTTTCCCAAAAAAAGAACTTTTTGTTTCCGTATTTTTTTTTTAACGCGCTCGAAGGAACGGTCTTTTCCTCAAATCCAAAAACCAAAGTCTTTTTTTGCCCCTCTCTCAAGCAACCAATCGGTCCCCCTCGACACAAACGCTCCTTTTCCTGGGCAAAAACACGGCATGCTTGATACTCAGAAGAGCTGCCCCTCACTAGGAGCGTTTTTCCTCCTTTTGCCCTCCTTTTTAATATTTCCCCTCTTTCCCGCCCGTTTCCCCTGAGCAAATATCACTGTTTTATTTTTCCTTGTCCCAACTGCCGGCACGTCGCCTTCCGTTCCCCCCCCCCCTTGTTTAGAGAGGTGCTCAGGACCCCTAGCCTTGTCTTCTTTTATTTTGGGTTTTTTTTCGTCAACTTTTTTCACCCCAGCCCGGACTCCAGGGGTTTTAAAAATTTGGGCTTTTGATTTTTGACCTGTTTCCCATCAGCAAAAAGTCTGCGTTGTCTGTTCTTTTTTCCATGGGAAATCCCATTTTTCTTGGAGTTTTTTTTTCTTTGGCATTAGCCTGGGGTCCTTCCTTTCAAGCCGCGTTCTTGACGGAACGGATTCTGGGTTCTTTTCTTTAGTTCAAAAAACTTTTTCTCGGCTCTTTTCGCCCCTGACTTCCTTCCCCTTCCCTTTTCGACTTTTTAGTATGGGACTTTTACAGCCTAGGTTCTGATGGCTATTTTCCCTCTTTACCATGGTCCCTCCCGTTGATACGGGAGCCCGTGGTGTTTTTGATTTAAATTTTGATTTCGGGTGCCATTCCCCATGAATATGTTGGGTTTCGGTGTTGGTCTATTTTTTTTTCCCTAACGAGACTCATGGCGGTTCCTTTTTGTGGGGGGGTCCCCCCTTTTGGGGGGGGGGGGTTTGCCTTCCCCCCCCCCCCCCCCCCTTTTGGAAAAGGTTCGTTTTTCTCCCACCCTTGCGCGAAACCTCCTTCTGTTTTTTGAAGTTTTATAGCCTCTTTTTTTCCTTTTTCCCTTAATCCTTTCCCTTGGAAGTTTTTTTTTTTTGGAATTTCCTACCCCTTCATATTCTTCAACTAGTCTTTTCCATGTTACTCCAAAAGGTTCTCCCCACGGTCTTTTGAACTGGTCTTGTGTTTCTTTTTTTCTGCACTTCCCGGCAAAGGAAGCCAGTTTTCAAACCCCTTTCAACCCCCCAAAACCCCAGGGGCAGGGTTTGCGAAAAGTCCGCCCCCTTTGAGGAGTTGGTAGCTTTTCTGGATTCCCCCCCTTTTTTTTTTAACCTCGATTTTTTTTTCCTGGGCGACCCCCCCCACCTTTTCCACTTTTTCTAAATTTCCTTCTCGAAACCTCCCTCTCTATTTTTTTTCTTCCCTCCGTTTTTTTCCTCTGGTTTTTGTTTCCAGTGTCTTTTTTCCATTCCTTCCCCCGCGTGGGTAGCCCTCTTATTTCACACGGTTTCCTTCTGAAAAACAATTTTCCCCTCCGCTTTTTGACGCTTTCATCTCTCTACTTGACGTGGGGGCTTCTGAAATTTTTTTCAGTGTTTTTGCTCATTTTTCGGGGACCTTTCTGCTGTGGGCGGTTCCACTTAAAACAAGAGGGCTTTTTTCTTGGAAGCCGTTAACCACCACCTTTGCCTCATCGAACAGTTTCTTTTTTCCTTTTGCGAGATTACCATTTTCTAACTTATGAATGTGAACATCCCCTTTTTCCTAGCTGCTCTTTCCTCGGTTTTCCCCCCTGAAATTCAAACTATTTTTTTTTTCCTGGCGTTCTTCTATTGTTGAGTCTCCATTTATTTTTTTCAAACCCTATTTTGACTTCTTCCTTTAGGCTTTTTCACCCGTGCATACCCCCATAGGAAATCCCACCTACCTTTTCCAATCCTCGAGGCGCTTGGCTCTTTTTTTTTTTCAAAAGAAAACTTTTTTTTATTCTGCCTTGGGTGGACTTCTTCATTGGTTAGGTCGGCCCTCCAGCACTTTAGTTTCTTTCCTTGCGAACGGGTACCAACCTTTTTTTTCTGATTTCCATTTTGAGTCCATTCTCAACCTCCTGATATACTCTACTCAGCTGTAAAAAATCGGCCCCCCTCCCGCCTTTTCCCGCTGGACTCCTCTTTTTTGCCTCGTTCAGCATCCGATTTTTCTGACCGAGACTTAGGACCAGGCACACCCTTCTGACCGCGACAAGCAGTTTTTTTTCCCCACCCTGGCGCAGGCTTTCCGGCGAATTTTCGGCCTTTCTTCGTTACCTTTTGTAGAGGAGGCCTGGTTTTTCTTTCTTTGTCCACCTTGTACCATTCTTCCCGCGCTATGATTTCTTGGCCCCCCTTCAGAGTTCAAGCAATTTTTTTACTTTTTCCCCTCGGTTTGCGTTCTTCCCGGGGCACGCTTTCCTTCCCTTTTGATCATGTTTGCGGCGTACTAGTGCTACATTGTTCATACTCGGAGACGCAAAGGTTTTGATAGTGGCGTTCGAGCTTCTTTTCCCTTTTTTTCAGCCTTCATGCCAAAGGTACGTTTTTGAAGTCCTGTTTCTTCTGGTTTTCCGGCTGCGGTCGTTGGCTCGCTTTGATGTTTTCCGTTTATTTCCCAAGGCAGGCAGACTATAGAGTCTCTTTCTTTCCTTTTCCGGTCTTGTGTTTTTCTGTTTTTTTTTTTCGGACTGTCCCTTTCCCCTGTTTTTTTTTATTCTTTCTTTTCTTTCGGGACCTTGGTCGTTTATATTTTTTTTGCCATTTTTTGTCCCACCCCAACTTCTATTCCAAACTTTGTCTTGCACGGCTTCCTCTTGCCCAAGCGTCCACGAGACATCTGAGGTACGTTGGGCTTTCGGCCCGTCCCCTTTTGACCTCTGCCATCTCTTTCCGGCGTGCCTCGTCTTCCTCTTTCCTTGAACTTTCAGTGGTCCCTGAACACTTTTTTTTTTCTTCTCCGCCCCCACATTGGGCGGTTCCCTTCTTCTGGGCGTTTTTTTTGTTTTTTTGACTCAAACTTTTCCAGCTGGAGAGCCCTCCCTTTTTTTCCAGGACGGTCTTGGGCGCCGATTTGCCGGTTCGCGCCCTTTTTTTCATAGTAGATTTTCTCCTTTTGCGAGGGTCCCCTCTTTTTATTTCAGTTTTTTTTTTCAGTTTGGTTTGATTCTTGTCCTTTTTTCATTTTCCTCCGGCCCGACCTCGGGGTGAATGGGAAGTGAATGTTTGACTTGCCACTTTTTCTTTTCGTTTCACCGGCCCCTTTAAGTTCCTGAGTATTTTTTTTTCTTTGGCACAAAACTGGCAGCCAACCCTACCTTGTTACTTTTTTAACCGTTCCTTTTGTTCCTCCCCTTCCTCCCCATCTTTTCCTTTTTTTAAGGCATTTCCTTTTTTGGCCCCGAATTTAGCGACTTTGCGTCACGGTTCCTCCGTCCGGTCAGGTGTCTTTTGGCCCCTCTCCTTCAGGGGGGTCTCGTCCTCTTTGGTGGACTCTCCATGTAGAAATTTTGTTGGGGACAATCCTTCGATTTTTTTTTCTTTTTCGACTAAGAGAACCATTCTAGAGTCTGTCCCCTTTCGGCGACGCAACGGTTCAATCCACCTTTTTTTTTCCCTTTTTTTTTCAGATTTCTCGAAATATTTTTCTCCCGGTGTGCTTTGTCGTTGGGTCAATCCAAGTTTTTTTTGTCTGGGATGGGAGAGGTGACCCCCCCCCTTCCGACAAATTCTGACTCATTGGGGAATTTCAGGCAGGCTTGGTCGCTGGGATCTAAGTTAAGTGTTTTTTCCTTCTTTCTAGGTTCTTCCCTCCTTCCTCAGGGCGTAACCGAATCTTTTTTTTGGAAAACTTGGTGCTTTTTTGGCCTTTTTGGTCATCTTGGAATCCTTCTTTCATTTTTGTTTTTTTCGAGGATTGGTTCCTTTGGCCTTCTGGTACATTTTTCCCAAATTTTTCCAAACCAACAACTCTTCTTGATCTTAAAACTTTTTTTGTTTAGAACTATTTAACTTTGGACTGCTAACTTTCTTTTATTATTCCCTTGCTTAAAACTCCTTCTTTCTGCGCTTTTTTCTTTGACCCCACTTTCCCTGCTTTTCCCCCCCCCCCCCAGCTTTCCTTCCGATCCCCAGCGTGGGCCTTGGTTTTTTTTGTCAAAAGGCACTCCCCCCTACTTTCCACCTCGCGCCCCCCCTTTCTTTTCACCCAACGTGAAATTTTTCTGTTGAAACGTTGCGTTTCCCGTTTCCTGGGAAGATCTTTGTCCGATTGCCCAGTTTCCTTCGCCCTCTCTCTTTTGGGTGGTCTTGTGTTTGGCCTTTGTGCGCTTTCCGGTGATTCCCATTTGACCAACCTTTTTCTTGAATCCCCCCTTTGCTCATTTTTGTCCCCGTCGCGGAGGGGACGGTGGCCCAAAACCCTTCTTCTATTAGTATTCTTTTCTTTCCTCCTCTGAGTTTCCCTTTTTTTTTTTTTGCAGGCCCCACACCTAAGGTTACTTCCCGGTCCTTTTTTGAAGTTGACCCTCCCTGCTTTTTAGTGGTCAGGGCCTTCATTTTTTTTTCTTTGTTTTTTTGGGAAGAGCTTTCCTTAGTTTTTCACCCCCCATCCCAAGTTTAACCAACGATTTTTCGGGTTCACCTCCTGTCAATCCCTTTCCCCCCTTTCCAGGGCAAACCCCGAATTTTTTTAATTTTGGCTGGCTTTTTTTTTCTCGGCGGGTCCCCTTCCCTGACAAGTTTCCCTTTTTTGGTTTTTGTTGCCCCCCCCTTCTGTGCGGCTGGTTTTGACAGTTCCTTGAGGTTTGATTCTACTTTGATGAAAGTTTTTGCCGTTTGTTCAGTCTTTTGAACGACCTTCACCGCGGCACTTCCAAACCTCTCAAGTTCAGAAACCCTTTCCCTCTACTTTGCCCTTTAGGAATGACACTTCCCTTACGTTTTTTTTTTTTCAGCAGCCTAAGTGGGGTAAGGAATCTTCCCCACGGTTTTTTTTTACTTCCCCTACCCCTTTGATTTGGTCCTCGTCTTGGAGTTTTTTTTTTCCCCCTAGATGGGGGCTTCGACGTCCGGTTTTTTTTCACATCCCGCCTGGTTCTCGGGAGTGTGTACAAGGGTGCGTACACTTTTGTTCCTTGGGTTTTGGACCCTCCGATTTCCATTCCTCCCCTTGTCCAGCAACCCTCCCTTCCTCCTTTTTTACAGGCTCTTGGTTTTGCAGACACAAGGGGTCGTTGCATTTTTTCGAAACCCTTCTCTCTTTTAGTTCCTTTCACTTACCATCAACGTTTTCCATTTCTGGCTCACTGAACTTTTTTTTGGCACCACGTCAAAGATCAAGGCGGCCCCCTTCATCTTGTGAGTTACCAAACCTAGGCCCTCCCTAGGAAATCTGAATTTTTACACTTGGTCCTACCCCATATCCCTTTCCCCCGATCCGGGAACCACCTGGAAAAACTAAATTTTCGTTACGCTGCCCCCCTTGAGGAAAAATGTTTTTCACCTTTTTGCTTTTCTTGTAGATTTGCTGCTCATTCAATTTTAATTTCTCCCGGAGGGGGGAACCCAAAGGTTTTACCGGCCATCTGTACCATCCTTTTTTTCCACAATTTGGCCCACCCCTTTGGGAAATTTCGTGAAGACACACCTTCCACCTAGAAGGATTATGTTCTAGTCTTTAACCCCCCTTTGGGACTCCGTTGTCTTTGGAGACGGTTAATTCATGGGTGATTTTTGATGGGCGTATTTCTGATTTCTTTACTCGTTTTACGGCCCTCTTTTTTCTGTTCCCCGGCGTGATTTTCCGTCCTCTTTTTTTCTGATTTTATTCTTCGAGACGTAACGGGATTCCCTCTTGGTCCCACTTCTTGGAAAGAGCCTTCCCTTTGAAAGTTCGAATGGCACTGCCTCCTTTTGACTTTCCCTGGGACGGGGCAGGACAATTCTGGACCCCCATTTTTACGGTTTTTAGGCCCCCTGTTCCCTTTTCTTTTTTTTTTTTGGACTAAACCGTGCGTTTGGCTTACTTTTCCTTTTGGTCTTTTTTGGAAGCCCTGGTTTTTGCTGCTAGGGGGCGGGTGCCAAATAGACGTTTTTTGTTTTCACACCCTTGGCTCTCCCCCTTCCTCATAGAAGCAATCAGGGAAATTTCCCTGTTTTTTTTTTTTTTTGGTTCTTTCCGCCTCAGGCGCATTCCTAGGGGCGCATTCGCTTCCTGCCGAGTGGAAATTGTTTTTAAGTTGAGAGCTTTTTTTCCTAGTTGTTTCCGCGTCTTTTTTTCCATGCTCAGTGTGGATTGTGGGTCTTCAGGTTTACGGTTGCCCGGAAAGCACAGTTCTCTCAGGCCCTGAGGGTCCTCCAAAAAAAAACCCTGGCTTGGTTTCCAAAAAATACACCCCTCCCCTGGTGCCTGCTTTTGTCTTTTGAGTTGAGGGTTTAAGCTGAGTTTGGATTTGACCCCAGTTTGCGGTTCGTCATCGAAAACCCTTTTGTTGTTGGTTTTGAAGAAAACCCCTTTTCCCCTTTCTTTTTTCCCTGACTCGCAACCCTTCATCTTTAATAATTTTTTTGAGAGTTTCTCCTTTGCAGTCCTTTCTGCGAAAACTTCACCCGGGTTGGTTACGGACAATTAGAACAGGACCCCCTCTTGGACGGACCGACAGAATCCAGCGTCGCCGGGGATTGTTTCCCGCCCTCCTGGCGGGGTTAGTGATCGTGGTTTTTTTTGGGTGTGGAAGTTCCTTTTTGGGAGGGATCGGGTCCTGAGGGTCGGCGTGTTCCTTTCCACCACACAATGTGAGAATGTGGCGCCCCCCGGCTCGTTCCCAAGTTTTTCATAGAATTTTTAACACGGTGCTCCTCATAGCGCGCCTTCCGATTTCCCCCACCGCTTTTTCCCGGGACGTTCTGAATGCGTTCCCCATTTTAAGTTACTTCATATGCGTCCGGTTGTCTTAATGCGCTTTTTTTTGCAACCCCCCAAAGTTGGCACGAGGCCTATAAGGGCCCCCGGGCTCTCGTGATCGTTTCTCCAAAAAACCCTCCTGAACCAAAATACTTCAGGGGCTTTCATTGTGATCGGGCTACTCCTGACCTCCTTATAGCACCCGCCTTTATGGTTCTGTTCTCCAGGTTTGCCTTCTCGTGCTTTTTCCCAGCTCCGTCAAAAGGCGCAATGATTAACAGCGGTTTTTTGGACTAGTCGCGTTCTAACCTGAAGAAGCCTCTGACCCAATCTTTTACCCCTTTAGGAGGGGGTTTTTTCCTAGAGAGGGCGGCATCCTAGGGGCCGCGCCCGCTAGCCCGTGACAACAATCCTCCCGGCAAAACATCGAGAAGATCCCCTTTTTTTCCAGTTAGACCCACTCTTCCAAGACGCCGCCCGTTCCCTGGTCGCGATGGATAATTCTGGCCGTTCCCGAACGTGGGAATTGGAGATCCTTCTGGGCCTCCCCTTGTAAAGAACGCGCGGTGTTCTCAGGTCCCCCCCCCCGTTCTGAGAACAACACGCGCACCTGTTTACAGTCCAACGTTAGGGGTCAGGAGTCTTTTTTTGGGGTGTGCCTTTCTGTAGGGTTCCCTATCCCCCGACCTTTCTGGTGCCGGGCGACGATGGAGAATTACCTTGAAGTCTGTCGGCACTCCTAGACCTTTTTTACTAGTATTGGGCAGCGCTGTTTTTTCGTGCAAAAGGGAGGAATGGGAAAAGGTGAAACGCGACGTTTTCGGCTTTTTCCGGCCTCCTTGTGCACATTCCTATGAGGTGAGTTTGCACTCTCCAGTTTCTGGCATAGGTTAATTTCGGCCAGTCGGCTGGGCCCTTTGCCTAGGACCGAGTCTTTTTGGCGGTTTTTGCTCTCCCTTGGGGGAGTCCCCCTGTTTGGCCTCCCACCGGCGAGGCTTCTTTCTGAGAGGGCCGGGCGTCCAACCCCTTCTTCTTTAGGGAAGGTCCCCTCCGACGGGTGTTCACTTGGTGGTCGTTTTTTAACCTGCGCCCCCCTCTCTTCCCGCGACCGTCCCAGACTCTTTCCGTTTCCCTTCTCCCCAGGCTTAACCCCTCAGACGCAGTGCGGGATTTCTTAAAAACGTCGTTCTCAAACTCGGGCGGTTTTTTTGTTTTTTGGTCCGGCGACGGAACAAAACCGGGAATTTTCAACATCAAAGAATCCATTAAGGGGACAAGAGTTTCCTTTCCGGTACGGTTTCGCTGCCTTTGACGCCCATTCCCCGAGGTTTCCGTTGATCGGGGGGCGATTTTTCCCGGGACTGTCCTCTTCGTTTGGGCCGTGGCGGTTTCGTCGGTTGGTGAATTTTGTGGCCGTTTTTTGAACCCATCGCCACGTGCTTGTGGGTGCAAACATGAGGCACTGGAAGTCTTCGGTCCCCACCAGTCGACCGTCCCCGGGGTCAGCGTACTTTCCTCCGGAGCGAAAGCCAGCCTTCCAAATTCGGTCAAACTCTTACGGTCCCGTCCTTCGTTTTCTTTTTCCCAGTATGACCGCTCAAGATTGTGGGAGGGGCGGTTCCTCGGGACGGCCTCTAACGAAGCGACCAACAGTTGCAAATATGGTCCTTAGGGGGAAGTCGGCGGGACCTCTTACGTTCCCCGTTTTTGGGAGAGGGGAAGCTTCTTTTTACGAGGACGTTCGGGCCCTCCCAGGAAAAAGGAAGTGAGCTACCCCAATGAAACTTTTACGGGCCCTCCTTTGACGGCGGCCTGATTGGCCGGGACCAATGCGTTCCAACTCTGACGGTCAGTTTCATTGTGTTGAAAGGCAGGTAAAAAGCGTTTTTTGTGTGTCGTGCCTTGTCAGCCCGACGTTGCTTCTCTTTTTGGTCTTTCCGTTTTTCCATAAAGGAAAGTTTTTTCCCCACTGAACCGGAGTTTGGAAATCCGCCCCCCCCGGAGCCCTGGGGCTCTTTTCCTTTCTGTAGTCGGCGCATTTGGGGGAAGGGTTTCTCGGAAAAGTTCGCTGTTTCCTTGGGGTTGGTTGGACCATTTTCTCAGATTGATTTCTTCCTTGTAAATATCTATTATGTTCTATTCTTTCTGGAGCTGCCCTTCCTTTCCGAGGCTGTGCCTAAAACAAAAAACCCCGCTCACGACCCTCGAACTGCCTTCTCTTCCCTGCAGGAGGCCACCCTTTGAGACGGGCCAGGAGTTTGATTATAGACCCAACGTAATGGGGAGGGTAGACTCCCCGGGAAGGAGGCTTCATTGCTGGGGAACGATTTTCCTTTTTCCCAAGCCGAAAGGTTGTTCTTCAAAAGGCGGGGCTCGGGTTTTTTGGTGGTCCACTGCAGACCAACTCCCAAAGGGAAAGGTAACCGCGAGCCCCAATTTACAACCTCTACCCCCCATCCTCGGAGTCATTGTTGACCGGTTTGTTCGGGGTTCCAGACTTGCGCACGCGGCTTTGGATGTAAGTGCCTCCTGTTGTCCCTTAGACTTGGGGGCCTTTTTGTGCGGAATGGGCCCCCGTTTGCGTCTTCCACCTCCCCCATTCCGGGAGCGGACCCCCAATGAAAATGTTCCCCCGAAGTGGGTGGGGTCTCGTGGAGTAGGGACGTTCTGGCGCCAGCGTTCCTGCAGAGGAGTTCCGATGGGCCGCCCCCCCCCCCCCAAGGCAAACGGGCCGGGTTTTTTTCGGGGCCCCCTTGTCTTGGACACGGCCTCTGGAGTTTGGTCGACAGTTTGCTTGCACTCCCAAGGGCCTGCGAGGGCCTTGAGCCGGGAAGCCGCTGGTTGTCCGTGGACTCCTAAACACACAGGGGTCCTTCTCTTACAAACGGCTAGTTTCTTTGGGGACAACTATCTTTTTCCAAAACCCCCCCCTGTTGGTGGGCCCACACCACAACCACCCCCCCCCAAACGGGCTCGAAGCCCCCTTCACCGCTTTGACCCCCTTTCGGCGACCGCGGGATGGGAAACGGCGCCGTAATGGTCCTCGGAGCAGTGTTTTTTTACATCCGGTCGGGCCTTTAAGAAGGAAGTCTTGGCGGACTGCTTAAAGGATTGTTGACTGGACTTTCTTGGTCCGCGGCCAAATCTCCGAACCCTTTACCTCGAAAATCCCAAACCCCCTAGAGACCCTTTGCAACCGGGGGGTTTCATTTTTTTGTTTTTCGGGGAACAGGGGGGGGGGGCCCTCCCCCTCTAGAAGCCGGCATCGTCTATTTCTTGCTTCCTCGGTTCAACGGAGAGAGCGTAAACGAGCGAGGGCAGGGCTTCTTTTGCCGTCAGGACTTCATGGGATTGGCACTTTCACAGGGGCCAGGCAAAAAGTTCAGGGCAGGGCTTCTTTTTCCGGACGATTTTTTTTTATTCCTTCCCGGCCTAGGGCCTGCTTTACCTTTCCCCTCTGGTTCGGGTCTGGAGTTACAAAAACCAGGTGCCTTGTCGGCCTCTGAGGGCAACAGGGTTTTTCCCGGGCAGGACCAAACCCTTCCACAGGGTTGCCTTCCAGTGCAGCCACAGGGGACTTTCCTTCCTGAGCGAACAGCCGCCTCTTTTTGCGAAAACTTTTTTGCAAAAATCCAAACACCTTGGACCCAGAGTGCCCCGACCGCTTTTTTCCCTCTTCCCTTCCCTCAACAACGCGTTCTTTACAACGGGTCCCACATGGGAATGTCTGGGCGACAAAACCCCCGGCCAGAAGCGTGTCCCTGGGAACGGGGGTATCGTTTTTTGAAGTGTTCGACTCCCCTTGTTTTTCCCTCATTCCAGCTTCAAGCAGGTGCAACACCGGTTCAACCCTTCTTTTCTGGAGGGGAACGTCAAATGCACCGCAAGCGGACTTGTTCATTTGCGAAATTTCTGTGCCTCACCCATGGATCCGCTCGGTTTCGGGGGGATGTTTTTCATTCCACCCAGTTTCCTTAAGGCTTCATTTCAAAAAAAACGGGTTCCTTTCAGTTGCCTTGCTTTTTTTTTTCACTTTCAAGCCTCTCAGCTTCTGAAGATGTTTCGAAATCCAAAACTGGGGAAGTTCCCCTGAGGTCGGGCTTGCTGGAGCTTTTTCAGGGGCGAGTGGCGGAGGGGTTCTGCCACCTGGAACGGACCCCTGTCGCTTTAACCGCCCTCCGCTTGCTTGGTTGCTATGATCGAAACTTAGCCGATCGCGTTAATTCCTGGATCCACAAATTTTTCCTTGGCCCTGTGTCTGGTTGATGATGGGAAAAACAAGATTTTTTGGATGCTAGCCTGGCCCCGTACCTCCCCCCCTTTCCACAGTCGGAAACTTCTTTTTAATTTCTTGGGTTTTTTTTGGATCTTTTCCTTTCTGATGCTCACCGCATCGTCTGGTTTAGTCCGGAAAATATGTGGGGGGTTGGTTTTTGGAAAAGCATGAGACTCTCTGATGGAGGATTGGTTGCACTCGTTTTTCCCCTGGGTTCCCCTTCACCATTCTTTCTACAACATTTCACATAGAACGCCATTTTCCTTTTTTTATTTTGTTGGTTGGCACGTACTACTCCAGCTCCCTGGGCTATAGTTCTGAGCTTGGAGTGGCCATGTTTTTTTAAAACATGTTCTCACCCTAGATTCCCTCCCCCTTTGTCGTTGTATTGCCCTCCATTTTGCCTTTCTTTCTTTACAGGAACGCGCCCACCAGGAGACCCTCATACCACCCCAAAACCTGGTTTTTTCTCCAAAACCGCCGCCCTCTAGAGTCTTCTCCTCCCCTATGACCCCCCCCCCTTCTGGGTGTTTTCCCCTTTTTTTTTCACCTCCGCTTTGGTATGGACGAAGCCCGCTCCTCATAAGGTTCACCCTCTCCCTTTCTTTCCTCATCCTCAGTTTTCGGATCTTTTTTACAGTCCATCCCCGATAAGGGAAAAAACTTTCCCCTTTTTTTTCTTCTTCCAAACCCCTCTTCCCCGGGAAACGGTTTAGAAGGGGGCTTCAAGCCCAACCACCCCTTTTTTTTATCGCTTGGTGCCAGGGGAGCGTGTTTCCTTTTTACATGAGTTCTTCTGTTCTTTCTAAAATTTATGTTGGGTGACGTTCCCCTCCAGGAGCCGGAACGTGTCTTATTTTCGCGGAGGCGCCAGTTTTTGGGAACAACATAAACATTTTTCCCAGGTCCGTGGCCCCCCCCCTTTTTCTCTCGGCTTTTTTGCAGTTTGCAGTCTCTTCCTCGAGCCCTTCCGCCTTTCCCCTCCTCTGGCAGGGCGGTGGGGGTGGGGGGTTTTTTTTGGACGGAGAACTGAGGAGGGGACGCCCTTGTAAAGGAAAAGGTTTTCTTCCCTTTTTTTCTAGAAGGGGGTTTAACTTTCTTTCCCCCCCCCCACTTTTCCTTTTTCGGAGTTTTTTGATTTTTCCCCCCAGCCCCCCATTCTCTTTATCTTTTCCCAATCTTCCCCTCCCCCACCTCTCATGGCCCCCCCCCCCCCCCCTCCAACCCACTTGTTTCCTATTTGATGGGGTTTACTGTTGGTCGCGTATACAACCCTGGTTCGACGGCTCACTTATTACCGTCAGGATTCCAGAATGGTTCCTTTTCCAGGCCAGGCGATTCAAGCCTTTGTGGATTTCCCAGGCCCCTTTTTCCCGAGGCTCAAGATCCAGGTGTCTTTTGCGACGCGACTTTCCTTCTCCCCAAGCTCCATCGTCCCCACACAACATCTTCCCTCTTTCTTAGGGGAAAGCGCCCTTGCGGCGGCCGTAAGCAGAGGCCATTCGGAGTAAGGGCTTCCTCTCTACGACTGGCTGACCTTCTCAGGGGATTGCCTTCCTGTGAGACCCACCCTTTTCAGGAACTTGCGGCCTGTTTTTTTTTCGGTGTCTTTGCCTTCTCCCCTGGCTGTCAGATCGCCTGTTTTCGCCCTGGGGTTCCCCTTTTCCCTCCTGTCTCCCTCTTTTTTGTTCTGAGCACCCCTCACCCCTGGCGCAAAAGGGCTGCTTTAGGGCGTTTTTTTTTTGTCCACGGGACCGCTCTTTGCCGTTGCCCGGCCTCTTTGAATGCGGTCTTAGGGAAGGGTCATTAGAATTCGCCGGGCCCAAAGGGGGGGTGGGGGGGTTTTTAACTTTTTGTTTTTTTTTTTTTTGGTTTTTTTTTTTTTTTCCGGACAAGTCGTCGTGGTTTTTTTGCGGCCTGCTATCCGGTTGTCCGCACCCTCTTCGTCACTTTTTGCCCCCTTCACGTGCCTTTTACCCCGTAGTTCGCTTTCCGAATTTTTTCTGTGACTCGCTGTAAAGCTTGAGTTTGAACCAAAGGGAGGAGCCTTTGTTCCGCTAAGGTTGGGCTCTTTTTTTCTTTGTTGCGCAATGTGCCTTTTTTTCGGTTCTTGGTGCCTTTTTTTTTTTTGGAATGGTGACTAGCCCCGTTTTCGGGACAGAATATTTTTGGACCATGGGTTTGGAACCTCCAGGAGGAGGAGCCAAAAACATTCTATCTTCTGCCTAGCACCCTTTTTACCGGACGAGGGCTTTTTACCTCCCAAGCTCCTACGCTTTTCTAAGTGGGAAAAAATTAACTTTTTGTTATGTTTTGCCGCCCGAAGTTACTGGAAAGAAAGTATAGGCGATTGGCGTCTGCCTCTTTTCAGCCGGTAATGCCCCTCGGCTATTTTGTCCTTTTGCCCGGCATTCTCAAGTTTCTTAATACCCCCCCGACAGGTTTCCTTCTTTTTTGTGGAGAGGTTTTGAAAGTAAGGATGTAGTTTCCACTTTACAAAAAAAGGTTTCCTTTTTTTCAGAGTCCACCGCCCTGGCCTTTTTTACGGTCTGACGCCCTTTCTTTTAGACGTCCACTTTGCGGCCATGTTTTTTCGGAGTTCACCTGGGGAGAGGGTTCTGAGGTCTCCGTCCCATCCGCACTTCGGCGTTTTTGTCCGTTCTATGGCTTTGAGGCGGTTTGATATGCCGGGCCGTTTGGACCATCGCCCCTTGGTAATTCCTTTGGGGGGACTTTTGTTGGGAAACTTTACCCAAGGAGCTTTGGGCCAACCCCGCAGGGTGTGACTTCCGCCTCCTCCTCGTTTCCCTTTTTCCTCCCAGCTTGACGCAAACCTCTTTTGCAAAACTCATGGAACGGGCGGTCCCTCTACAGTAGGACTACGATGCTCCGGTGTTCGGTTCTGCAGCGCTGTTCTTTCATCCGAAGAGTCTTCCTTTTCCCCCAAAAAAACATTCCTTTCGGGCGGTTTCTTGTTTACCCAATGGGGGCGCCCCTGCGGGACGATCCGCGACGGAAGGTTTCCTCGTCCCTTCCCTGAGCCCAGCTGCCCCCAGGAGAGCAGGCAAGTCGCCGTCTCACACATGGTGCAACTTACATAGTTCGGAGGACCTTAGGAAGGAATGGTTTCAACTCCACACGGTGTTCAGGGGGATATTTCCTTTCATTCGAAGAGTTGGATCTTTTGGCTTTGTAGTGGCTTTTCCGGGACCGCTGTTCCTTTCTTTCTCTTTACAGTCGTTCCAGAAAAGCATTTCTTATTGCTTAGGGGCATTACGAAAAGGCTTGACTTGGGGCCCGTTCGCGCAGGGTTTTTTCCCTCGCCTTTCTAAGGACTGACTTTAGTTCTCGTTCCGGGCGACGTTTCCAGAGGGGAGTAAAGGCGCTTTTGTTCCTGGCTCACGCTCAGTCTTCAAAGTTGCGGCTATCTCTTGTAACAGCCTTTTCTCTTTTGAGAGAGATTTGACCCCCCCCCCTTCCTGTACATTGAGACCCCTTTTTTCCCACCCCCCCCCGGGGCTTGTACTTTTTTCCCCTTTCGAAATGGATAGGGGGCCTCTGCCGAGTCCCTAAAGCCGCCGGCAGAAGGGTTCTGCGGAGGGAGCAAGGCTTCTAAAGGGACATGATGTTGATCCCCCTTGGCAGGTTCTTCCGACTTTATGAAAAACCTTCCTGTTCCTCCTCGAGGAAGGCAGGCGGGCTTGAGTTGCGAAAGGGAAAAAGTACAACGGAATCATCCAAATAAACTCTTTCTTGAACACTCTCCACCTTGACTCGTTTTCACTTCCTTTTGAGTTTTACAAACCCCGGTGAGGTCAGGAGGGTCCTGGGAGCAGAGTGATGTTCGTTTGAAATGTGTCCTTCGTTCCTCTTGCCTTGGGACTTGGCTTTACCTTCTGTTTTTAAAGGGCTTTGACCCCAAAATTTAAGGACGTTTTCCCTGGGCCAATCTGAGTATTGAGGGGAAAGGGACCCCCCTGCGGAGGCACGGTTTCCAAAAAAAAAACCCTCTGAGATCTTCAGACTTCCTCCCCCCCCTGGCCTTTTGACCTAGAAAAACCCTGACACATTAGTTTGTGATTTTTTTACGGGCCGGCAACTTGGGACCTAAAGTTTCCCTTTGAGTGCTGGCACCTAATTTTGAGCAGCTGGCCTAGTTTGAACACGGGGTTTTAAATGAAGGCAGGACGTCCGCGCGGACTGGAATTTGCGTTGCACGGCAGTGACTTTTTCCATTTCCCCCCCCAAGTCCCGTAAGTCAGGTCCCCGGAGATTGTTCCTTTTGCCAAATATCTTGATCACAGGCCGCAGGGATCGAGGCCACTGGGTCTTTCCTTTTCTAACGGTGGCGTCCCCTAGGCCCCCCCTTTTCCCGAGGGGGAACGTTTCCGTACATTGGGCTCCCTTCCCAGCAGTGGGAATTTGCCCAACAGTAGGGGGCGGGCATTCCGTTTCTGGGGGCCCCCTTTCTTTTGATGTGATCTTACCCGTTTGACCGGAACGTTTTGCCGTTTGTCACAGCACTGGACGGCATGCCTGACTCAAAACCGCTTCCATTTTTGTCCGTGGGTTAAGAACACCCTGAACCTTCCTGCCCCTATCTTTGCGCTGCCTTGTCAGGAAAGGGCCGACGAGGGCCGGCAGCGCGAGGCTCGTTGGATATGGTTGTCCCCCCTTTTGCTGGGGCCGGCACCACACCCTCCCCCCTTCTCGTCCTCAGGGCTTTCTTCTGGTTTTGCTTCCCTCCTTTCGTGGGTGGGCTTTCCGGCCTCTTGTGCTCATCGAAGGTTTCGTATTTTTGTGCAAAACCAGGTCACGCCTAATCGGCGGGGCCACCCAAGTTTTTTAGTCAACCGGGCCTGGCGGCCGAACCTTCCAAAAAGGGGGACGTTCCCTGGCCAATTTTCCCCAGACGGGAAGCCCAAAACGACTCAGGAGCAAAGCCGATCTTCTTTTAAGGGGCGCCTGGCACAAAAAATCCAATGGACCCTGACCAGCGGGGGGGGGATTGCCCCCACCAAAAACAAAAACACCCCACATTAAAACACAAAAAAACAAAAAACAAACAAACCCCTGGGGGGGCGTGTGGTGGTGGGGGGGAGGTAAAAGTCAGACATTGGGGGGGGGTTGTTAATCGCACCAAGCCCCCTTTAAAGGGAAAAAACGAAGGGCTGTTAACACACGGTGGGGGCACACCCCAACCCAAACTGGGGGTTTTTTGTGTCACAGCCAGGGGGGGTGGGGGGTTGGGGTGGTGGCACCACTGCACTGGCGCAACCGTGCAGCTCGGTCCATCCCTCTCTTGCCACCGAAGGGGGGACTCGGAGCGTTGAGTCTCGAATTGCGCCGGACGCACGGTGTATTCCCAGCGGGGACGCGGAACGGGCAAACTGCGTCCCCCTTGAACTTGGAATAGTCTGGGAGGCTTTCCAACATTCCACGCAGAGCGCCATTTTGGTGCCCCCAGGGGCGTTTTTTTTGTCCAGCGGGGAAAAGGGATCCGTTTTCGGCGGGGGCTCAAAGGTGGAACTTCTTGGGCACAGCACGTTGCTCTCGGAACCCCCTGTCCTGGTTACGGCGAGGACATTGGTGGGCCGGGACCCACCTCCGTCCAGGGCCCGCCGCGGGCTTCGGGAAAGAGTGGGTCAACTGGAAGACCGGTTCCTTCCGCCTCCCGCGTCTTGGCGCTGCTGTTCTTCGGCTTTGAAAGGGCAGGGCGGGGCTGCCGTCTCGGAACCCATCCGCTGTCTCCCCCGACGACTTTTTGCTTTCATGTTTTCGATGCGGATGGCCTTCGCCTTTTCGAATATTTCGCGCCCCTGGCTTCACAGGGATCCAGTCACGAGACGGGGGGAACCTTTGGGAAAAGCCACGGGTCCTTGAGAATGCCCCCCCTGGGCCGGGGAAGGTGCCTTTTTTGAAACCCATTTTTGCGGAAACTTCGGCCCGTTTCGATACGGGAGCCGTGGGGTGGTGGGGCCCTCGTCTTACGCCTGGAGGGATGGGGCCGTCCCATATTGTGGGGAGGGGGGCCTCCGATGGTGTTTGGGAAGCCTGACTCCTAGGAGGGGGGGGCCCCCCCCCCACCTTTTTTTTGTTTTTTGGTTCGAACCATCGGGCTCGTCCCCACGGGGGTCTGTTCTGACAAAAAAAACCTTTCGCTGAACATAAAGGAAGCCTAATCTATCTTTTCCCTTCAGGAAAAGGGGGTGTTGCTTGTACTGGGCAGTTTGTCCTCCAGGTGGGTTTCCCGCCATGAAAGCGGGGGCATTTTTCCCTGGAGGAGAGCCGGAGTGGAAGTTTTTTCCCCCTGGTTCATCAATTTTCGCTGCGCCAACGTTGTTTTCCCCTCCTTTGTTATTTTCGAAGCAGTTTTTATGGTGGGTTCTTACTGGGAACGGGCCTGTCCGGCGAAAAGGCCATGCGGCCGTTTTTCCTGGAGTTCGTAAAACACTTCGCCACACCAAAAATGTTTTTCCGGGGGGCGCCCTTTTTGGCGCCCACCTGCCAAAAACCCCCGGCCGCCCCACGCCCTCTTCTTGCGTATTGCCGGCCGGGGCCCCCCTTTTTTAGAGAGGTTTGATGCCACAGTTCGGTTTGCCCGTCTGCAAAAACCCGTTTTTTAGCGGGGGCGACCCGGGACCCCCCCCGGTGAAGTCTGACGTTTAAACATGACCGCGAAAATCTCTCCTCCCCCCATCACTCCGTGTTTGTTGTGGCGGTTTTTGAGGATTGGTTGTTTTCTGCCCTTTTCGAGCCAGGAACTTCAACCCGGGGGGTTTCCGGCGCGGCCATCGTCAGACGGCCTTCTTTTTTCCGTTACGCCCTGGGCATAACTATCGAATTTCATTTTTGCAGCCAGGACTCCGCCGCCAAGCCTCGTGGAGGGGGCGGCGTTTCTTCCAGGCGCCCCCGTTTGTTTTCCTTTCCGCCAGCCAGGGGGCGGATCGTTGCTCCCTTTGGGCTTGTTCGCGGGGGAGGCGTGGGAAGAACCACCTACCCCTCTTTTTTTTTTGCGGTCCATACTCCCTCTGGGAAACACACCCGTGGTGCTTCGAACCGCTTGAGGAACAAAAACCGTTGCGCGATTACCATCTTTCCTGCCTCGATTCGTTGCCGACGCCCCCCCTTAAGGAGACCTCTCCGTGAGGGAGGACCGCGGCACCCAGTACAGACATAAGGCCTGCCGGATGTTTTTTTTGAGGTGCCCGAATTTGTCCGGCGGGGGACCCTCCCAGTTGGCAAACGGAGGAGATGTTGACGTGCCCCCGCCGATCGTTCTAAATTTTTTTTAAAAAAACCATTCGGCCGCCCCCTCTTAAGGGGACGGCCCCATCCCCTTTTCGGGGAAGCCAGGAGAATTGGCCCCACAGCCCAAGCAACGTTTTCGGACTGCGTTCCCAGAATGGTCATCGTTCGGCCCAGGCGATTTTTTTGAGACGGTGCTTTCCAAGAGCTTTTTCCCAACCCCAAGGCCGCTGGCCCCCCCTGAATCCAGGGGAGCCCTTTTTCCGGGGACCTCGGAGCCTTCGTTACCCCATTTCGGCAGAGCATCGAAACATCGTTTTCCCGCCCCATCGTGGTTAATTCGGACCGCGGAGTCGGCACGTTCTTTAAGGCAGGCCCCCTGGGCCTCCCTCCGCACGGACGAAACAGCCCTGCGCCAGAAAAACCCTTTTGCCCGCGCATGATTGTATTCCCTTCCAACTCTTCCAGAAAGTTTCTTTTCCTTTGTTTTTTGTGGGGGGGGCAGGGTGGTTTCCACCTATGGACCTCGGCACAGGTTGGAGAAGGGCGGAGCTTTCCTGGGTCACTTTACCCAGGTTTTTCCCGCCCGGCGACTGATCATGGTAGTGGAAGCAAACCAGAATGCCCTGGTACAGGACTTCCTTGGGTCGTAACTAGTGGGACCCTGGGTGGGCAAGTGTCTCCAGGGACGGATTCCAGTCCTAGCTTGCAGTTCCCGTTCCTTTTGGGGAGATAGTAAGCCGGGGCAGTCGGCGCATTTTCTCTCCAGGCCGTCAGAGTTCGTAGGGTTCGTGGGCGACTGTGGAGCACCTTCCCCGTTGCCGGGAACCCGTGCCCTTGGCGGAACCGCGTGGGCGATGTCCGCTTTTCCTTTTTTGGCTTCTGCAGTTTGATTGTTCCAGGGAGTTGCCCAACACCGCGCAACGTTATAGAAGCGTCTTTCCCTTCGGGGCACCGGTCTTGGCTGCCCTTTACTTCGGCGGCCCTGTGGCCTGGCCCGGTTTGTCTTGCCCGGTGCGGGCTGGCGTTGCCTCGGCCACGCTTTCCTTCTCAGGGTCCCCCCGGTTTTCCCACTCCCCCGTCCCCCGTTGCGAAGGGTGGACCCCACCCCCTCGTTGCGAGGACTGTTTTGGCGAACGGCACAACCAGCCTCCTTAGGGGAGGCCAACCCCTTCCGACGGGAGGTTTCCCCCATCCCCTTTGGAGTGGCCGGGCAGACCCATTTTTCTCTTTAATGAACCGAAGCTCCCTCGGAGGCTGGCGCGGTCTCGTCGGCCTTCTTGAAGAGGAACTCCTAGCGTATGCGGCCGCCTCATCGTTCAACGTCTTTTCCCCTAGTACTTCGGGTGTGGGTGTCGCGTTCCGCTCGTCCTTTTCTTGTTTAGCGTGGAACCCCGGCAAAAAAGTTCAACACGGTTAGGGATACCGACGAAGTTGCCCAAGCCTTTCCGGCAGACGTCACTTCTTGTGCCCGTCCCCACCGGCCCGGTTAGCCATTTTTACGGGACGGTCTTTACCCTCCCAGATTTCTGTTTTCAGAGGGCTTCTGGGGACCATCCTCATCAGGTTTCCTTTTTTGACTTTTTCTCGATGTCGTCGGGGAGACTTATGGCCCGGGAACTCTCCCCCTTGGAATGGCCTTTCACTGTGGGGAACTGTAAGGACTTTTCCCCTGGGTCTAGCGGCCCCCCCCGCGACACGTCTTTCCGGTACCGTCCCTCCTTTCAGTGGGTCGGGCGGTTCTTTTTCTCAAGCTGGCGCCACAATCGTTAGGCAACTTCCCCAAGACCGGTTCCCTGCAGTTTTTAATCCATTTAGGGGACGTACCATTTTGAGGTGGGTGTTCGCTTCTTCAAAGCGCGGGTCACCGCCTTTTTCCGAAAGATGCGGCCAGTTGCTCCAACCTTCCACACCTCCGGTTTCGTGTTTCACTTGCGGGGGGGCCTAAGGAGTTTTCTCTCCTGCTCCGGATTTGTGTAAGTTCTCAGGCCCCCGACCTCGTGCCCTGCCGCACGGTCCCGCCTGGTCGTGGCCCCGGAACGTTTTCTTGTCCTTTTAACCTGGCCCACGCCCGCCCGGATGTCGTACCAGTTTTTTCGGAGGAACCTCGGTTTCAACCCTCAACACGATTTTGGGGATATTTTCTCAGGTTTTCGAACGGTGGGCGGACCTTCCCGTGTTTGTGCTTTTTGATTGCATTTCCACCGCCGGGCCCTTCTTTCCATTCTTCTTTTAGAGACCCGTCTTTCACCGAAGACGTTTTCCCTGCACGGAGTTTTATTCCGCCATTTTATTCCGCGTCGCTTTGTTTTTTCCCTCAAGTCGCCTTTCCTCCCGGCGCTTTTTTCTAGCGAGGGATCGGGCGAGCCCGTAGGCGTAACGCCGGAGTGGTTTTGTTTTTTCAACTTGGGTGCTAAGGCCCTCCCCCCTCCAGTTGTTACCAATTCCTTTTCTTTTTAATCCTTTTTTTTTTTTTTTTGGGAGATCCCCTTTTCAGGGGCATTGAGTTTGATGATCCCCCTTTTCCACCCCCCCAATTCGTGCTTTTTTGACGCACCTCGAAACCTTTTTTGTCTTCGCCGAGCCCCCCCTCAAAAGCCGCCGGCGAACGGTTTTTTTTGTGAGGGATCCCCTTTTGAGTACCACGTCTCTTTGCGTTATGCATCAGCAACTCGTGAAGGGAGGGGCCGTCAACTATGATGGGACGTTAACTGTGGTCCGCCTCACCTTCTTGTCAGCGGGCGGCCTTTTGGAAAAAAGACACAATCAACCGGAAGTAACAAAAAACCGCGCTGCTTGCGAAACTATCCATGACTTTTTCCCTTATTTTGGATATTTTGCTGGTCCGAAAGTTTGACGTTGCATGGCAGTTTTCCGTGCAAGTTTAACCCTTTTTTCCCTTCTTGTCATTTCCTTTCGGCATGTTCGGAGGTGACCCCTGGGGGAGAGGTTTCCAACTTCCACCCATTGTGATAGTCTGCCCTCCCCCCATTCTTAGGTACAACTCCTTTCCAAAGGACCTTTTTTGCGTTTTTTGGGACGGGTGGCCGCAACAAAACCTGTTGCCTTTCTCGTGAAGGGTCCTTTCCTGCCATCGTTCCCCCCGTGAAAACTCCGGGTTAATGCTTCACCAAAAAAATGGATTGTTGACGGCCAGTTTTTTGGCGTTGCTGACAACTCCCAAAGGCCTTTCCTTCTCCATTCTCCGCCTTTTCCTGGAATTTGAGACTGGTTGGAAGGACCAATTCTTAGTTTCACCTTCCCCGCGGTCCCTTCCCTGCCCCGATTCCAAGACAGAAAA
>Ga0179593_1260744_pt1 | contig 47158 bp, 40 predicted proteins | sample CZODoug2_1_08_16_FD_185931 | JGI IMG/M metagenome (GOLD analysis project Ga0179593, IMG submission 185931) | Vadose zone soil fungal communities from Angelo Coast Range Reserve, California, USA - CZODoug2_1_08_16fungal (PacBio error correction) | ecosystem: Environmental > Terrestrial > Soil >... | reverse complement strand
ACGCCTTCCCCGTCCTGCAACGAGTCTGTTTGGGCACGACAGCTATGAGGTCACCCTAAATCGAATGCATCGTTGTGTTGACTGTTATTCCCCTCCTTGAAGGGTCCTCCTATCCAGGCGAAGGAAGCTCAACTACAGCTTTCTCCCCCCCTACTGTTGCCCTTCTCGTTAAATCGTAGGTGTCCCCTACTGGAGGACCGCCTTCCCTCTTATTAGACCTCCGGTTTTCCCTCCCATCAATGTCTTCCCCTCGAGGGTCAACTGCCGCGGACAGCCTCTTGTCCTCACTGGCTCTGTGTCATGCACTTAAAGACAGGTCCCCTGTGGTCTTCTGGCCGAAGCCGTTTCTGTCCGCTGGGTTGTTTCCGTACGTTCTTGAATATTTTTCTCTTTCTTCGAGCCGAACACCGGCCTCGGTTTAGCGGGTCCGCTCGGCGCCACGTCCTCCTTTTACCTTCCCTCGGTCCCGATCCAGACCGAGCCCCTTTCTTCTTCATCCAGTCTGGAGCTAGTCGGCCCTCCCTTCCAACAATGCCCTACCTCTCAATCTCTTTTTCAAACCCTCACTTCCCTTATGCATGTAGGATTCGTACCTTTGTCTTCTTCCCTTTCGTTCAGGACAGAGCTCCTTAACACACCTTACTTTCGTGATTTGCCGTCTCAAGACTGACTATTTTGGAGATCCTCCTTCCCTATCTAGTCCTGGTATGGCACCCTTCCGTTCGATGTCATTCCCCGCCTCTCTCCGATTAATGAAATCTGAGCTGGTTATCTTTAGACTAGATCCGGAGCCTGCTTTTGCTTTTTTTTTGCAGGTTTCCGCTTTCCTGACAGTTTCTTCCCGCCACTTTCCTATTATTGGCACTACCGAGTTTAATAACCTGTTTTCTTTTTTTTTTCTCCGCCGAGGATCCCCAGGCCCCGTTAGCCTTATCGAGTGCTCTTTGCATTCAGATGCGTAGCCCCCCGTTTTGTAAGCCCCTCTCCTCCCGGCCTTTACTCCATAGACTCAGGCCGCTTGATCCGTACTCCTCTTTTTCTCTCTTCTCCCCCGAGTCGGTGAAATTGAACTGGCCGACAGTCCCCAAGTCTCAGTCTTTTTCCCCCAGTTCTTGCCCCTTCCTGCCTTCCTTCCGTTTTTCGCCGTACACTCCTTCCCATTCAGCGGTCCCCAGTTCCCCTCTTATTTTTCCGTCTATCCCGCTGAGCGCCCTTTGCGTTAATAAAATTGACTTTCGTTTCCCCTCTTACTCTTCCGACAAGCGCTTGCAGGTGAGTCGGCGTTTCTTACAAGGGAATCCTGCCTTCCTCCCCCCTCCTGTCACATCCTGATGAGCGTTTGGTCAGATGGACACCTAGTTCCCCCCTGCGTTTGTTAACGCTGTTTTTTCCTGATGCCTTTGGCAGGACTCCCTAACCCCCTTTTTCCCCCCAATAGAGGTCCCCCACCCTTCCCCAAGACCTCCTTCATGCCCGATGAATTTTAGATGGTGCTCGAACTTCGATCGCCGTCCGGGGTCGCTCGTTGACGTCTTGGTGGGCGTTGGCTGAAAACCACGCTTCACCCCTCCCCACCAAGCCCCCCTTGTCCGAGCCTTGTGTTTTGCCGGTCGGTCATGATCGGTCCTTGTTCCTGGTTCTAGGCTTTGTTCGTTTCCTCCCAGGCCATCTTTCCACGTACTTAGAGTTTTTCTTCTGCCATTACCTCTCGTCGACATACTCAACCGAACGTGCTCTGTCTCTACCGGAATCCCCCCTTTTAACCGGTTGTCTATCCCCCAATGCGAAAACGAAAAGCTCCACTCCTCCCTTCTATCCTTTCCCTGAATACCCATAGTGTCCCTTTTTCCTTAGGTTTTTGCGGGAATGGTCGACGTTCTCCTCGGAGTACAACACCCTTCCCCGTTGACTTGACCCTCTTTCTTTTTCCTGGCAAGTTGCGAGCGCCCTGGTTACCCATCGTCCCAATTCCCGAAGCGTTCCCAATTTCTACTCTTCTTTTTTTGGTCTTCCCAGCTTTCCCCCTCCGTCACTTGTTCATAGGACGCCCAGTTTTTCATTCTGTTAAGGCCTGACCAGCAGCCCTTACCCTTCGCGCCCCGTTTCTCTTTTCCCTCCCCCGCAACGTGAACTTCCCCTTCAGTCGCGCACGAAGAGATTCGGGAATTGTGTTCATGGATCCCCTCCTTATAACGGCCGTTTCCCCCTGACTTTTTTTTGACCCACCAGAGCCCCCTCCCCCCTTTCGGTTGACTCTTCCTCGTCTTTTTAAGTTCTTTGTTTCGATCACACCCCAACGGAACGCTCTCTAGTTGCGTCCCCCGGCTCTTTCCTTGTGCAAGATCCGCTGACTTTATTCTTCCTTCTTCCCCTCCCCCTCTTTTTTTTCACGGGCTCCTGTTTTCGAACATTCGCCTTGCCAGAACGGTCTTCCTGAGTGGGTGCCGTCTCTTTTCTTCTCTCTTTTTGAGAAGTGTCCCAGCCCCTTTTACGCCGTGTCTTTCCTTTCTTTCGCCTTACAAGTCGACCCTTTTCTACTCCACGGTTTTGAAGTCAGGGAATCGTAAGGGCCAAGCCGTGCTCCCACCCTTCGATTCTCCTGTCCAGGAGATGGATACGCGCAAGGCCGCTACGTTTGATTCCCACTTTTATGCCGAGCTGCCTTCGTTCACCTTCCTTCCCGTCTTCCAGCAAGAACCAAAGTCGTACCCACTCTTTTCCAAGGGTAGGAGTCTCTCCCTCCCCCACTCCGCCGCCGTGACGGCCCCGGCCGTGACGCGTCATTTTTGCCTACCCCTTTCTGCCCCTCGCAGCAAGATAAGGACCACCATACTCTCTTTCCTCCTCCTCCTTTTTTTTTTTTTTTTCTAGGCTATCCCCCCTTACTGCTTGCCTCTTGGCCTTTTTTCACTGTCTCATTCCTCCTCTTTGAGTTCACTGTCTGGGGCAAGGATCGGGGTAGGAGTTTTTGGTGGGTGGTGGGGGTGGGTTGTTTTGGGTGGGGGTGTTTTTGTGGGAGGGGTTTTCTTTCTTGGTTTTTTGGTCGGGGGTGTGTGTTGTGGATGTCTTCTCTCTTTTTTTTTTTCTTTTTGGGGTGTTTGGTTTCTTTATTTTGCTTTCTCTTTTCTTTTCTCATTTTCTTTCTTCCTTTTTCTTTTTCGGTGGTTTTTTTTTTTTTTTTTTTTTTATCTTTTTGGTTTTGTTGGTTTTCTTTTTTCTTTTTTTTTTTTTTTTTTTTTTTTTTTTTCTTTTTTTTTTTTCCTTTTTGGGCGGGTCTTGTTTGGGTGGTTTTTTTTTTTTTTTTTTTTGTGTTTCTTTTTTTCTTTGTGTCTTGAGGTTTTTCTTCTTCTATTCTTTGTTTTCTTTTTTGGTTTTTTTTTTCTTTTTTTTTTTTTTCTTTTTTTTTTTTTTTTTTTTTTTTTTTTTTTTTTTTCGTTTTTTTTGAGTGTTGTTTCTTTTTTTTTTTTTTTTTTCTTTTGTTTTTGTGTTTTGTTTTTCTTGTTTCGTTGTTTTCTTTCTTTTTTTTTTTCTTTTTGGGTTTTCTGGGTTTTTTTTTTTTTTCTTTTTTTTTTTTTTGTTTTTTTTTTGGGCGGTGTTTGTGTTTTTTTTTTGGTTTTCTCTCTTTTGTTTTGGTTTGTGTGTTTTTTTTTTTTTTTTTTGTTCTTGTTGGTTTTTTCCTCTTTTTTTTTTTCTCCCCTTTTTTTTTTTGTTGGTTTTTTTTTCTCTTTTTTCTTTTTTTTTTTTTTTTTTTTTTTTTTGTTCTTTGTGTGGGTTTTTCTTTTTTTTTTTTTTTGTTTCTTTTGTTGGTTTTGGTTGTTTTTTTTTTTTTTGTGGGGTATTTTTTGTTTTTTTTGTTTTTGCCTTTTTTTGTGGTTTTTGCGTCTTTTGTGTTCTTTTTTTTTTTGGGGGGTGTTGTTTTTTTCCTTTCTGGTTTTTTTTGTTTTTTTTTTTTTTTTTTTTGGATTTATTTTTTTTTTTTTGGTCTGGGGGTCCTGGTTCTCTTGTTTTTGTGGTTTTGGGGGTGTTGGTTTTTTTTTTGGGTTTGTTTTGGGGGTTGGGTTTTTTTTCTTTTTTTGTTTTTTTTTGTGGTGGGGGGGGTTGGGTTTGGGTTTTTTGTGTGGGGTGGGGTGTTTTGGGTTTTGGGGGGTCCGGCGGGTGGGTGTGTTGGGTGGGTTGTTTTGTTTTTTGTGGGTGGGGGGGCGTTTGGGGTTTTTTTTCTTTTGTCTGTGGGTTTCTTTGTGTCTTTTGTTGGGTTTGTTTTTTGTCTGGGGTTTTTTTTTTTTTTTTTTTTTTTTTTTTTTTTTTTTTTTTTTTTTTTTTTTTTTTTTTTTTTTTTTTTTTTTTTTTTTTTTTCTTTTTTTTTTTTTTTTTTGTTTTTTTTTTTTTTTTTTTTTTTTTTTTTTTTTTTTTTTTTTTTTTTGTTTTTTTTTTGTTTTTTTTTTTTTTTTTTTTTTTTTTTTTTTTTTTTTTTTTTTTTTTTTTTTTTTTTTTTTTTTTTTTTTTTTTTTTTTTTTTTTTTTTTGTTTTTTGTTTTTTTTTTTTTTTTTTCTTTTTTTTTTTTTTTTTTTTTTTTTTTTTTTTGTTTCTCTACCAAACTCGTGTTTGCGCGCTTTGTTTCGATGTACCGATTACGGTTTTTCCCTTCCGCGTTTTTCGGTCAAAGTTGACGCTGACTTTTTACTACCACGTCCCTCCGTGACTGCCTGCGTTACCATTCTCCCTGCTGGCCGATCGAGGTGTCTCGTTTTTCGTCCTTGTTTGCCATTTTTTCCCCTTTTTTTCCCCACATGCCCTGAGTCGTACTTTAAGGCGAAAGGCCACCTCCCTACCCCGTCACCTGGAACTATTAGTTCGTCCGAAGCAGAGCGGCCCCCCACTCCCTACCGCGTTTTCTTTTTTTATGTTTTTCTCCCCCCCCCCCCCTCTTTCCCCACTTACCAGTGGCCCCTGTTAAGAAGACTGCTCCGCAGAGCGCCCTTCTTCTCCCCTCTTTACTTCGTCACTGCCAGTCATTTTGATGCGCGCGTCTCCGTTGGGCTTTGCGCTCACTCCCCTTCCCACCGACCTCCCTTATTCACCTTTTTTCTTTGGCGGAAGTTGTACATTTTGGTTCCCCCTGCTGTCCTCTGTCTCATCACGTATGACCACCTTTCCAGTTCCCGGAACTTCTATTCTCTGACTTTCCCTTTTTTTTCTTTTTCAACTGGCTCCTCCCCCTGCGCCATGGGTTTACCCTTGCTGGTCGTTCCATTCCACCCGTCCTCCCCTGCCCCCGTAGACTTACTGGGTTGAAACTTTGTCCCTCCCCTTGATCTCGACGACACCGGCGACTCTCCCCCAGACTTTCTCTTTTTCTCCGGTCGTTGACCAACGCAGTAAGCGCTCCTTTTTCCCGGGTCGTGGTTTCGAAAGAGGCAATACCCCTTGTTCCAGATCCATTGCCCCGTGTGTCTTTCTCTTTCTTTATGGGTCTTACTTAGGAGGAGCCGATGGTTACCCTGTGCGCAATGGCGTCAACGTTTCGAGAATTTCTCCTTTTTTAACCCATCTTCCTTTGACTTAGACCCCCCCTGAAGCTGCGCCCCCTTTGTAAAGATAAAGTAGCACCCTCTTCTCCTGAAGTGCCAAATTCCCTGTTCTCTCCCGTTGCAAAAATTTCCCCTCTTCGAAATTTTTCGGCGGCTGAGCGGTATTTTGTTTCTTTTTTTTATGTTCCCTTTTTTTCCCCTCAGCAAGTCCGGTCCCCCGTCTTTGTCGCCCCCCTTCAGTGTGTCTAGACTTAGTTCGATCACATCTCGCAAGCCTTTCTTTGGGGTTTCTTCCTTCCCTTGCGTTTGGTGTAAATACCCTCTTTCCTTACCAATTGTGTAATTAGGGCCGCCCGCGCTGATCGACGCCTCTTCTCCCCCAAGCCCTCCCCTCACGAGGAAGATATGAAGCCTTTTATTCTTCTTGCACCTCTTTCGCTCTCCTTATTTGAGGTGAGGTCTCAGGACAGATTTCCTTTTTTTTCCCCGGCTAGCGGCGTTCCTCATATCTTTTCTCTTTCGAGTCCCTCTCCTCACGTTCAATTTGACAGCAGGCCCTCGAGTCCTAGTTCCCCCCCCTTTGCCCTTCCCCCAAGTAGTGGTGTTCCCCGCGTTCCGCGTCCCCCCCCTCTCTCCCCCTCCCCCAAAAGTTGTGAACGACCCCCCGTAAGTTCTTTCTCTCTTCTGGGCTGCGGCTTGTTCTTTTACCGTGGAAGGCCTCCACTTTCTCTTCCTTCTCCAGCGCAAAACGTTAAATTGCCCCCCTGCGGAGCTTTTTTCCTTCTTCTTGCGTCCCCCCGAACTTGTCAGCGCGATGATATCCGCCTCGTGCCTTTCTTTGCTGGAGCAGAGACTCTTCCCCGTATACCCTCCCCTAGAAGCAAGGGTGCATGCGAATCGCGCTGACATCCTGGTCTTCATTGCCGGCGTTTTTCGAGCTTTACTTTTCCTACTCCCCCTCCTAATAAGCTTTGAGAGGATCGAGTCTGCAAGATTCATTTGGGAGGAGGGCCCCTGTATCATCTCGCGTCCGCCGATTGCCCAGCCATCCCTAGGCCTTTGAATCTCCCCTTCCCCCCGCGATCGGCATGTTTCATACTCCTTCTAGTGAAGGCGTCACCCACTTCTAAGCTTGCATTGTTAATATTCCGCCCTGTTCATTTCTTCCTCCTCCCATGTACTATCCGATGTTTTCGCTCTTTGAGGGAAGGCTTCTTCTTCCAATCCCCTTTTTTCTCTTTAAACTTAGTGAATGGTGTTGGGGACGGGTCCCCCATTATCTGATCGGTCGTCTTTTTTTGAGTTGGTATTCCGGTGAGCTGAGCGCGGGCCCGTTCTGCTCGCCCTTCTCCCAGACTTTCCCTCTCTTTCCTCTTTTTCTCGTCCCAAAGGCAGCCTTTGTACGCGTTCTCCCTTTCCCACTTCTGTCAATTAGTACTTCCTACCAGTCCCGAACCTCTCTGCACAGACCTTTTTTCTCTTGCGTGAAGATAAGTTACCCGCGCGTCCTGACCAACTCCCTCTCGTGTGGACTAGGCAGTATGTAACCCTTTGATTTCTCTCCGAGGTTTGAATTCCCTCCTCAATTTCTGACGTAGTCCTTTTTTTTATACTTTGGAAAGTCTTTTTTCTCCACTTCGTGAGTCGCCTCTTCCTTATGTCAGGAGTCTGATCATTCTCTGCACCTCTTCCTGACCTTTTCCCCCTTCTGTTTTCCCGGATGAATGAGCTTTCTGACCTCGTCTCTCTTCGTCGGGCCATACGCCGATCTTTTTTTTTCTGGGCTTTTTCTTTCCCCCTCCCCCCCCTTCTTTTTTGTTTTGTTGAGAGAGTCCTCCTTTAAGATCAGCAGTAGGAGGATTTTCCTCCCTCTGCTCAGCGAGGTACCTATCCCCCATTCTTTTTGTGATTTTCCCCCAAATTCCCTTCTTTGTTCTTTCCTTGAGATCATATGTCCTCCCCTCAGTAGCCCATTGCCCCAGCCGCAGCCACACATCCTGGCCCTTCACTTTTTCACTGCCCGACGTTTCCCAGACATTGAGGTTTCTCGTCTCCCCTTCCTTTGGAGGTTTCCCTTTTCATTCCCTGCATTGCGTTCCCCCCTCACATACATGCGTCCTCAGCTAGGGCCGGAACGGTTTCGTTTCATTGCAGTCCCCTTCCCGGTGGTGCTTGGTGGCAGAATGCGTTTCTGGCGCTGGTCGCCTTATATGCCCTTTTCATCTTGAATCACTTACCTGCGCGCCCGTTCAACTGCTCAGTTTTTGTTAAATCTAGTGCCACCTCCTTCTTCCATTCTTTCGCCCCGCCAGGTGCCTAGCGGTCCCGCGCTGCCTCTCCCTCCCTGAAACCATCCCTCTTTTCAGTAATTCCTTCCCCCGCTAGAGGAATCTTCCCACAATGAAAGGCCTTTTTTCTTTCAAGCTCCGTCTTGTCAGCCGCCCATCAGGCCCCCCTCGCGCTTTCTTTTTTTTTTTTGGGTTGACATTTTACCGGCTGTCAAGACATCAGTGCTCGCGCTCACGCCAACTTGCACTTCTAGTTTTTGTCCCGTATACTTGCTATCTTGTTTTGAATCCCTATTCCCCCGTTCTCTTCAGTCTTTATTGTCATCAGGGAGGCCCCTCCCGGCCCGTTTTTGGATTCTTTGAACTCGCCGGCCAATCCCCGTGAATTACCTTCTTCCGCCGGCCTTTTTATTTTTCTCCGATCAGAGAGGAGATTCCCTGTTGATCCCCCACGCCACCTTGTCTCTGCGTACAAAATTCATTTCTTTTTGATAGTTAACTGTGCACAAGTGATCTGCTTTAGTGTCTTCCGCCGAGTAGGCTCCCCCTGACCCCTTCCTCCCTTATGAGTTCACCCCTGTGAATTCGAGCGCGTTACTCCACATTCCTCCGCCCTGTCATCAGCCCAAATCCCCCCAGCTTCTTTCCCGTCGTGTAGATACTTGATCCCCCCTAATTATAGTGCATTTCCGAGCTCTCGTTTAAAACCTTGCAGCTCCCCCGCAGCGGATCCCGACTTTCCTTGCGGGCCCTACCTTGAAAAGTGGCTTCCCGGCAGCGGTCGCGCTAACCCGACCTTTTCAACTCTTGCCCCTACGTCACGTGCTTTCTGTAATTCTCCCGCTTCTGCTCGCGGGTACCTTTCTCGTTCCCCCCTTTTGTCTATTCTCTCTCGAGAAGATCGTCGTTTTCCCGCCTGCGCCACCCGCCCCCCCATTTTAATTTCGCGGGCGCCTCCAGACTTCGTTTTCCAAGGCCCCGCCTTTCCCGCGTTGTTCAGTCGCGGGCACCCTTTCCTATCTGTCTTTTTTCTTCTTAAACGCTGTTTGTTTCGCGCTTGGATGCGACTTTCTCTCGGGCGCCCCTCGCCCTCTGCCTTCATTGCCAAATCCTTCCCTCTCTTTACAAACGCCGATTTCCTAATGACTTAACGAGCATTTTTTTCTCGATTTTCTAAAGTCATTCGATCGACCGAAAGTGTTCGGCATCGAAGGCCGTCTGGTTTGTCCGAATCCCCCCCCTCACCCCCCACAACACTGCCGCGGAATAAAGCCTCCCGGCCCGCCCCTTTCAGTTTATCCTCGGCTCTCGACGGGTCCCTCCTCTTCCTCTCCTCTCTTTAAAGTGCCAGGATGCTGTCTCCCCCATGTAACTGGGTTCTCGCTCACTCCCCTAGTTCGGCTTTTTGAGAGATCACAGTCACCCTTTGACGGTATCAGTACAAGTTCCCCCCGTTTCCCCCGTTTGACCTTTGACTTTTAAAGACTCCTGCTCTGCCTTGCGTGTAGCCTCCATTCATGCAGCCGACAGACACTCTTTTTTTTCGGGGGCGGGCAGAAGAGAATTGATCTGGCTCTGAAACCATTCCCCAATTTTCCGAGCACGCTTGATTCCCGGCGTGCCGGCTCTGTCGGTACCTCGAATCGCGGTTCGAGCTGCTTCCTCCTGTGAGTCTGATTCTGATTAGCTTCCACCAGAAAATTTCTCCTTTGTATCCGACCTCCCCTGGTCTCTTTTTTTTCTTATCCTGTCCCTCTCTTACCGGAGAGGTGTTTTCGCCCCTTGACCTCTCCCATTCAACGGAACCATTTCGGTTCCGTCTGGCAATTTCGTTGGTCTCACTTATTTGAGTTGTTTCCCCCATCGCATTTTTCCCGTTTTCCGGTTTCCCCCTCTTTTTGCCCCCAATTTTACATCCACCATCCCATCCCATTCCGGACCTGAGTCGGAAGCTATGCGGTTTCGATGATCCCACACCCAAGGCCCGCTAGTCCCGTCTGAAGGGGTGAGCACTTCATCTTTCTCCGCCATGCGCTCTTTCCTTGAGTCGTTGGAGTTAACGTCCATGGTCCCTGTTTCCGTCATTGTTCGAACATCGTCGCTAATTCTTTAAGTGAGTGTCAGAGGAGTGGTTTTTTTTCCCCCGATACGCTTTCTTCTCTGAGCATTAAGTTGCGCTACGCCGAGGTTCTGGGCCTGGCCTTTTTCAAGATCTTGGTAATTTTACGCCCTTTCCCTTGCTTTTCCAGTTCCAGCCGAAGGCAAGAGAAGGAGACCCCGTCCTCTACCGAGTACAGGCTCCAGTGCGCTTGCATCCAAGTTGATGAACCCATTTCAATCGTATGCATTCCGCCGTCGGCCGTTTCCAGGTCGACCCCGTTCAGCCGGGACGTTTCTAAGCAAATTCTCTTTTTTCTTTTCAATTGGAGTCCCGATGAGTGTTTACACACCCCCTCCCGTCTCCCCTCTCTCGAAACGAAGTGCCGTGCCTCTTATAAGTCATAATTTAGGGGCCTCCGTCAAGGAGACTTACCCCCCGACTCTCTCTCTTTTCTCCTTCCCATAGTTTTTGTTTTTCTCTCTATCCATTGGTTTTTATCATTTGATGAGAGGTTAACGATTCTTAATTTTTTCCCCTTCGGTCACGTCCGTGTTCTCCCCGAATTTTATCGCTTAAGCGTCCAACACTTCCTCCACTGTTTGCGCGGACGTTGTGCTTCTTTCGCTACGCTGAGCTTTCTCCCTTTCCCGACTCCCGTTTTCGTCCTTAATGGTCCAAAGTAGAGGAGCTGCCTTTCCTATACCATTGCTGTCGTAGCGTGTTTTACGGCCTTCGGGCTCATGAATGAGATTCCTTCGTAAACCTTCCTGCTGTTAGTTTGCCCAGTTCCCTGCCAATGCCACCCTCATCCGGTAGTAGCGCTGACTTATTATTTCTTCCTGGCCTCCCTCGAAGCGGCACACCAATCTAACGTAAGGGGATTTTGCCCAATGGTACGGCCCACCTGTCCCCGTTTCTTTCGTTATCATTATCAGTCCTTGTGCGGAGAAACCCCGTCTTTCCTTTTGCACGCCCGAGGGTGAGACCGGAGACGGTTTCTTTGTCTTCCGTACACCGCTACCCTGCGCTTTACGCCTGTACATATCAAAGTCGTGGGCTGTTGGGCTGTCATGCTCTTTGCACCCTGCCCTTTCTTTCGATTAGAATAAACGTCTTGAAAAAAGACGTTGACTCGCTGCGCTGGTGGTCGTTGTTTGTTTTACTTTCCCCGTGCGACCAAGCATTTCTTCTTTTCGGCTTCCCCCAGTTCCGGCCCACTTTTAGGGACGGGAACAACGTTAGACGTAGGTTTCTCCCTTCTGCCGCCCGATCCTTCCCGTAATCAAGGGGTCCGATTGCGCTTTCGATGGTACCCTGTGCTCTCGCAACTCGTAATTCAGCGTCGTAAGTTTTTTTTTTCTTTTTTTGTTTTTTCGCCCGATGGAACCCGCGTCGGAAACCTCTCCGGCCACCAACCTGGTCTTTCTTCCTCTTGCTTGCAGATGGGATTCTACTCTGGCTTCGTCCCCCTGGGATTGGAGCCATGGATATTTCCACGGGGGAAACGGATTTACTTTCATTCACTGATTCTTGGACTTCGGACTTAGTTTCTTCCTCCCGCCCTTCGGAACTAGGAGCGATTCCTAATGAAGTGCCCCTGAACATAGTTATTGCGGTGTGCGCGCCCGTTTTACCCCTAGATCTATTCTCTCTGAGTAAGGCGACGGGCGGCTACAGGGGATGTTTTTTGATTCCCTCTGTGGTTCTCGACGAACCCAGCGACGCGTCTGATTCTTCGACCCTTCGGTTTACCCTCCTAGTTTAGAAATTCTCTCTATCGCCCCCTTCTTTCCGAAGGAGGTTGGTGAACCTTCTATTACGCCCAGGTGAACCCCAGGGCGCCGACGCGGTCCCTTTTGGATCGATTCTCCACCCTTTTCCCCCCTGTTTTGCCCCCCCTCTACCGTTTTCCGTCTAACTGTTGAGCAGAAGGAGCTGAGTCTTTACAGCGGTGACCTGGCCCCGTCCCTGTTTTGAGCCGGATGAAGCCCCTCTTTCCCTTCCCCTCTGTTGCCGCCATCAGAGGAGATCCCGAAAGTCAATTGCATCCCCTCCCATCTAGCTCTCGTTCTCCGTGCACAGTCACTGGTGAACTTTTTTCCCCTGCTTTCGGGGGCCTACTGCTGCGACCCTCTATAGATTTTGCCCTCCCTGATTTTTTGCTCGATTCTTACTGGTGAGGGATGCTTCGTTTCCCCCCGGGCGAGATCTGAATGACATATTTTTCTACCCCTATGCACCCTTTACAGGCGCATGAGGATGCCGGGGCTGATACCCGGCGTCCTCCCCCTTCGTCCGCTTCCCCCACTGCGTAGAAAGGGATAAGTTGCTTCCCTCGAGTACTCCCGAGGACCCAAGCACCCCCCTTTTTTGCATTCTTCTGACTCTAACCTTTGAATTCATTGGTGCCCGAGTTGGCAGTGCGCGGTTCACGACCTTCTCTAAATGCGTCCGATAGAGTCGAACTTCTACCTGAAGGCTTAGCTGCGTTCGCCGCTATTCCATCCTTCCCCCTTTTATTGGATTTTCAGGCCTCCCTCCCCTTCATTTTCTAATAAAGAAGAGTAAGCTCTCGGCGGACCTTCTCCCAATGCAGGTTGTAGGCTAAAGGCACGGAGTCTGGTCCTCGAACTTTCCTACTATGGTCGCTGTCTCTTTCCTTTACCCGTAGCAAGCCTTTTTATCGGGTTTTTGAGGAAAGAAGTGAATGTGTCCTATGCAGGTCTGAGAGTGAGCTTTGAATTCCGCTTTGTCTCTTGGAGCTTTCCCCCGATGCTTACTCTGATGACGAGGAGTCACTCTCTTGTGACGATGGGCTTATGAGTGAAACAAAGTTTTGAAGTGTTACTCCATTGAGCGTTTCATTCTGTGTTTTTCCACTTAACCTGTTGGCCCGTATCTTCTTCCAGGGAACTACCCCCCCTCCTTCTGCACGCGCCACCTGATGACATGTCGTGAGAGCGTCCCTTCTTTCAATTCCTTCCGTTTTCAATTCAAATTTTGTGAATCTTCGCAGTTCTTTTTCGGGTTTTCCCCGCCGCCGTCTTAGCAACCGATGCCTTTTAATTTTCCCCGCAGTGTCCCTGATCTTTGGTCCGTATTGGTGTTTGAAAGCGGATTTAGTTGGCTCTGAGGAGAAATCTTCGCGGTCCCTCGGACTTTCTCGACTCTGTACCCAAGGCTGTTCCCCGGTCCTGTCCTCCTCTGTAGTCTTGCCTTCTCCCACTTCCCGTTGGCTCAGGGCTGATATTTATACATCCGTTTTTTTTTTTCTGAGCTTCCGCATCAAAGCATTCAGAGGTAGTTAGAAAAGTACTCCGCTCCTCTCTTTACTTTGAAGCCGAATTCTTTTCCCGCACGTCATGGTCTTCTCCTTCGCGTGATTTTCCTCTGATCTCCTATTTCTCCCCGCCAGTGCTCCCCCCGTTAAGGTCACCCTTTTTCGCTTCTTGTCATTGATAACTCCCAGGTTCAGAAATGGAGGAAAGGAATTCCTCCCAGGTATTAAGTTATTGGTTGGCCTGAATGCCGTCCTGCGATGTTTCACCTAAATTGAATGCTTCGCGCTTCCCTGGATTCCTCCCCCTCATCCTGACTTGTTTTTAGTTCTTTGATGCAAACTCCATTTGTCCGGGACAGCGGGTGAGGTCCATTCCCCCATTTCATACGTTGATCCGTAGTAAAGTTTCTCTCTCTTCACCTCAGATAAGCCCCTCACTACCCTTAGCTCCCGTTTTCTTCCCTTCTTTTGCGCCCTCGTTGGAAAAGTCCCTTGTCCGCCATTTGCCCGCGGTTCACCACGTCTCTCTCCCCCCTATAAACTCTCTCCTCCCTGGTCCCCGACAGATTTGCTACACAGTTCCCCCATGAACGCTCTCTACGATTGTCTTTGTACCTCTCAGGCCTTTTCCTACCTCTCCGCCCCGCTGAAATAATTGCTTCTAGACCCCTCCCAAAAACAACTACGAGCGGTTCCCTACGATATTCGCGTCGGGACGCCCCGACTCTTCTCCTACTTTCCCGAATACAATCCTCAGTAGTTCTCCCCCCTTCCTCAGAAGATATAAAGGCTAGCCCGGCCTGCCCGTTAGATCTGCTACGCTATGCAGGCTTCTCTTCCCCTTCCGTTTCTGGAACCCCCTTTCCCCCCGGATTTCCGGCCATTTTATCCTTTTTTCGAGTCGAACAGGCTCAGTGTTTTTTCTTCTTTCTTGTCCTCCGCGTCGCTTTCTCCTTCCCCGCTTCTAGAGCAGTCTCTTCTAAGAACCCGTCTTCCGCCAGAGCTCCTCCTTACTCCCTTAAGAAGAATTGGTCCAATTACCCGCTGTATTCCGTTCTCCCTAGAGATTTCATATAGATGATATTTAAAGACAGCAAGGCCCCAGCGCATACATCTCTGGGCCGAACTGCGTTCTTCCGGCTTCTTTCCCCGCAGATTTCCCCTGATTTCTCTTTCCCACCATTAACGTATCCTTAGTCCCCTTCAAGATGTCTCTCTTTCTTTTCACCATTTTTCCAGTGGAGATAGCATAGACGCTGGAAGACGCCATAGGCATCTTTGTGGGACGGTGGGGAGCATTAACACTTACTCTTTTCCCTCTTCCCAGCCGCACCCCTTAACACTTTAGTAGGTTGTTTCCGTACTCCAGATGGCAACCGGCCCTTCTCGGTGTCCTTTTTCTCTGGCTTGCCTCTATCCCTTGGGACGCGTTTTCTCCTTGCCTTCCTTTTCCTGGACAGCCTTCCGGGATCCCCCCCTAGAAACCACCCCGCACCACTTTTTTGGGGGGGGTTGGGTTCACCCCGCCCGCGCGCTTTCCTCGCCCCCTCCCCCGCTTCCGACTTTGGACCCCTTTTTTTGGCTTTTGTTCCGGCCCGAACAAAAGCGATACAAAACAAGGTTCTCTGTAATACGACTAAGTCCCCGCGTGGTCATGACGTTTTCTCAACGAGGCGAGAGCTCTCTTCCGTTTAGGTGCCCCCTTCCGGATGAATATCTACTTCCTTCCCCGGCGTATCCCACATCTTCCCTTTTGGTCTAGTCCGCACCTCTTTTTTGATTGCCCATTTTCGAGGAACAGTGGAAATACCCTTTTTACTATACACTTTTTGTTGGTCAATGCTTCCCGCCAGCCCTGACGCCCCCCCCCCCAAACTAAGACTTCGATACCCTTCCTCCCAGCCTAAGGCCACGACCGCGTTTTGCTGGGCCCCCCCGCTCCTTATTTTCTTGGACCAACTCCCCCCTGAACTCTCCGGGACGTTTGGAATGGAAGGCGCTAGAGCCCTGGTCCGAATTTGAGACAGTCTTCCTCTTTGAGCTCTGGACGGCAGCAGTTCACCAAGCCTCTACTGTCATCTGGAACCCCCTTGCCCCAACAGTGTCCTGCAGTTTTAATTTTTCCCCGTTACCAGCATAGATACTTTGCGCAGGTGCGCCCTTGAACCATCTCCCAGCCACCGGAACATCAAGTTTTTTCCTTTTCCAGGAGTACTTCAAGGGCGAAAGTAAGCGCTGATTTCCCTCGGCATCCCGGTTTACCCCCCATTCTCTCCCAACCCGGATTTTTCCGATGATCTTGTACTCATGTAGGGTCTCTCCACTCACACGGAAAGGTCCGGGACGTGGATTGACAGACTTTTTCACCCTACGTGCCTGAGAGTACCTGCGTAACTCCTCGTTTTTTAATAAGTTTAAATTTGTTTCGAACCCCTCGCGCAGTAATCTTCTTGTTAGGATTTTTGATGACTTCTCTTTCTTTCTCTTTGAGACTATGTAGCTCCCCTCCCCTCTAAGACACGGGTGATGTTGCTTCTCTTGCCTTGAAAACGTTTTTCCCTTCATGGTGTCCTCCCATTTTCTGCCTTTTTGTTCTCTCAGCTAAGTCTGAGACTTTACTCTTTTTCCCTTGTTATACTAAGGCCAAAGAGCCGGGTTTTGAGTAACAAATTCCGCTATGCATTCCCCCGGTGGTTACACCCTCTTTTTCCTCTCTTTACGCTCCCCCCTCCTGCCCCCCTTCTCCTCCCCAAAGTTTTTTCCTTTTTAGAAGATGTTTTTTAGTCCCCTGGCGTCTCCGGCCGAAAAGCTGACGACTATGATGAATGACTCCCCTTTTGAGGCCCTCGGACCAGCAATATAAGTACCACAGGATCTCTTCCCTTTCCCAGTTTTTTTTTTCTCTCAAAGTTTTGCTTCCCCTTTCTGCGAGTTTTCCTTTTCATTCGTTCAGTTCAATAATCTGTGAGTCAGTAAGGTCGAAGTCCTTACTTCCCGGCGTGGTCGTTTTTTGTTTCTGCTACATCTTTTTCTCGTACTTTTGCTGAGCGTCCCTCTTCCCGAGGCTCCCTATGTTCGCCCTCCTTGCGGACAAACTTTTTCTGATGCAGGTTCATGGAAGGTAAGTGCTTGTTTAGCGTGTCTTCGTGGCTTCTGGTGCTGGCGCCCATGCATTGCGTTCCCCTTTCCAGGAAGTCTCTTTTTCCCCTTCCCTCAAATACAATCCCTCTGAGGTGCCTTTCTTTTTACACCCCCCTCGCTGAAAAACAATCACAAGAGACGTACTTGCGGCGGCTTTTTCAATGATGCCCCCTGACGCGGTCCCGGCCCGTCATGCCGTCGCAATGGCTGAGCCCCCTCTTACTTTCTCCCTCCGGAATTTTTGCTTTTGCCTTTGGTTCGTTTCTGTAAGTAACCTTGACATGCCTATTTCCTTCGAGTAATCAACCTCAGTCTGGGTTCGTGCCGTTTTCCTCTCCTGGTTTTTACCCCCCCCCCCCCCCCCCCCCCCCCACCCCCCATTTCCTGTGCAGATGGGTCAACAATTTGACAAAGCAAGTTCCTTCACTCGTTGCGCTCGTTAGTGCGCGTCCCTTGCGTGTTCACTGGCTGACTCCCTTTGGCCAGGTCTTTCCCGGGATGCTGTCGGAAATTACAGACAAATCAGACCCCTTTTTTCTCCACGTTTTCCTTCCTTTGGTGGTGTAATCTGACCTCAGGCTTCTCGACCGTGTCCCCGGTCGCGGGACGCTTCCCCGTTTCGATGGTCGGCGCGACCCCGACCTGAATAAGCGCGTTCTTCCCCGGTGGCCCATGGGGGTTTGCCAGCTTGATCCTTGTCCATGCAGTACACGCAACGCGTGAGCGGGCTAATGAGGTATTCCGCACGTGCTTCTGCTTTTGCTGGTCTTTGGCACTTTCGTTCCTTTGTTTCACCTGGATTAACGACTAGGGAAATTCCTTTAGTGGATGCGAAAAGAATCCTTTGTCTTGCGCACCGCCTCGAATTACTTGATCTTTTCCCCCCTGCCAGTTAGACCTCTTATCCTTTATTCGGCCTTTCCTTTCACCTTCCTCTCTTTCCCGAATGCAGGGCCGGCTTTATTCTGCTGTCCTGGCTTGTTGGGCTTTTTCCCAGCTTTGTAGGCGGCCGCATCCTACGCGTCATAGGCCCACCTTGGTCCCTCTTCATTCGTTGCTCTCCCGACAGAGGTTTTTCATGCTTTTTTTTTTTTTTGCCCCCCTGTCTGTTTCCATGAAACCATGTAAGTTCAGGGCCGAGAGACCGGAGGCGACGGCATCCTCTGAACCCGATTATTTGGGAGATGTTTTACGCTCTCCGCCCTTCCCTTCCCGAGTGTCCGCTTTTTAAGGACGCGTCCCTCTTCTGTTTTTGCCTAGAAGAGAATTGTAGCTGGCATACGGCCTCTTTTCGGCGATCTTTGTTTTTCAATCAGCCGTAACAGCGAGCTACATCTTGCTTTAAGTCCCTTCTCTGCTCGTGAACTTTTTTGCCCGCTTTGTAGTTATTCGACCACAGTCCCCTTTTTTTCACGATGCTGTCTGTCTCTTATGGCTGTTGAGATGTGTTCACTCTGGGATGCAACATATATATTATCCTTTATTCCATCTTTCCAGTTACCAGTGCTTATGGATGCCGTTGCGGATCTACCCTTCTTCAATTTTTCCTTTGCGCTTTCATTCACTGAGCTTGAAGATACGGGGACTGTCTCCTCTTCTCGGCTACTACCCCCAGCCACAAAGAACTTTTGTATTGCGTGTGCCTCCTTTTTCCCTACCCATCCGTTTCATTGGCGCGACTCTGATCCCGTACTCCCCACCGTCCCCAGGTAAGACCGAATCGCTTAAGAGTCGAAAGCTCTTCCCCTGAGGGCGGCGGATTATTTATCGGCCGGTAGCTCTTGCAAGACTTTTTTCTCTTCGAATTTGTGCTACGTTTCATGTCGTACGAAGCCGTGGAAGGTTTTCGTTCCGCGCGATGCCTGTTGGAGCGCATCTGTCAAGTCTTTTCTTTCGACTGGCACGTTCATATATTTTTTCTCGTTGAGGTCCCCCCCCTGATGTTCGGCAAGCCATTCTACGTTGGAGTCGTGTATGGTGGCCTTTTATTTTCCTCGAGCCTCATCTTTTTCTTTTCCATAGCGTTTTTCTTCCGATTCTGTGGAAAGATGAACCTAGTCCTTTGCCCTACCGTGCCGTTAGGTCGCACATAGGGAACACGGCCGGATGTTACTCGGCTGATTGACTAACGTGACGAGTCCAGTAAAGGTCGGATTCCCCCCCTTTGCTCTCCCCCCTCTTCCTTCCCCCGCACTCGCCCTGGAGCTGTTGACGCTGAGCCCTTTCCCCCCTTTTGTAGAACACAATTTAGTGTGGAAACTCGAACCCATGCCTGCTTCTGGCCGGCAACTCGCTTTTGAGTCGACTCGAGAATGCCGACTCAATTTCTGTACACCCTATTACAGATACCCTGTGGGTTCTTTTTTTTTTCAAGTCCTCAGCTTTCCTCTTCTTGAGAACTTTCTATGCGGGACCTCGCCTTCGGCGCCTTAGCCCCCTCCTCTTCACTTTTCCTTGCATTCGGCTTCTTCCTTGAGGATCTCTTTCCTAAGTCCGACTTTTCATTTGTGTCTGAGGGATATCATGTTTCCTCAGGTGTGGTTGTTTAGGGTTTGACTCTCTCTCAACAGATCGCGTATGGTGAGCACCCCCCTCTCTCCGCTGCGTTTACAGGTAAAGCCCTTACTTCTGAGTGTAAAGACTTTCGACGTCGTTAAGAGGTCGATGGTGCCCCTCATTATATGCTTCGGCTCTGGTTTTAAACTTTGTTCAGCCACCCCATCACTTTCTCTTCCTGATTCTTTCTTCTTTACATTTTCCCGACTTGAGGACCGGAAGTCATGGAGTGAAATAAGGCGGCGGGGTTCCGCTTGACTTGCATGCCTAGGTTCCAAATGCGGTCAAGAGGTCTCCCTTTGAAGTCGCCCTCCCTCACGCCATTAAGAGGTGTAGGTTTTTCCTTTCACCCTCTTTAGGGACGATGGTATTCCGCTACGGAAGCCCTTCCTACGTTGCACCTTTTCTTCCAGCCAATTGTTGTTCAGAGGTGCCGCCTCTGGCTTAGATCTCTTCCAGTTTTTGCCTTCCCAAGATCATCTTCTGCAGCTCCCTCCTTCCACAGCGGCTCTCTGAAGCGGCGAATCGTCACCCCTGCACCTACTTTTTTCCCTACTCGCTTTTCTACCGCATTCATTCCCTCAGACCGCGACGTACTCGGGTCCTCCCCGAATCCCCCTGTGCGGATAGCGCTACTACACACCAATGCATTCGTATTTTGCGCCGTCGAGACTGCTTAGATTCGGGATAGCCCTCTCTCTTTCTCCCGACGGTATGTAACTAATGCCTGCCGGTCATTCTTTCCAGCCTTCTCCCTTGATGTCCCACGATGAGCTAGGGTATTGTAATTCTTTCCTTCTCCGATCAGGATGGGAGTCTGCTTGCGGGTTCTAGATTCCCCCCTCTACCTTCGTTTTCCGGCCCCTAGTTGAGTCTCCCTGGAAACTTCTTCTTTTCTTTTCGCGTATATACATTTCAATTAGACCCTCTATTGGCCTTTCTCCCGAAACCTCCTTCTGACGCCCGATCCTAGGCTCCCTGGTACCTTTGCTTCTGTCTCCTTACATATAGATTTCCTTAATAAGAGATCCTTTTTTTTTTCCTGACAGACCCCTCCAGCGCCTGCGAGAAAGAAACCTTCTCGTGCTTGCACGCCTTTCCCGGTAGCGCTGGTTCTTCTATTTACATCTTCCCCCGCTTTCAAAGTCCTCCTTTGCCGTTCCCCGGTTAGCAGCGTTCGCGAGGGTAAGATGCAACCTGTGAAAGTGCTCAGATCGACCTCTGTTGCCAGCTAGTACCTTCTCCGGCGATTATTCACCTTCTACCCTCCTCCCCGGCTCCCCTCCTCTCCCGCTACCCCTCAGAAAAACATTCTTCCCGGCACATTCACATCGTTTCTCCTGCTTACGTTTCTCTCTATTCACCCTTCTCTCCTCCGAGTGCCCTTTACCTCGGGGGTGTTTCTTTTCCTCTCCCCTGCGGAGAGTGTTTTATTGAACTTTCACTTTCAGCAGCTTTCCCAACTCCGATTGCTCCCCCGCCTCGCCTTCTGCGTCTTCCTTTGCTTTCTACTCATCTTTGCCTCTGCTCGACTTGATTTGCGTGAGGCAACCCAGAGGCACCATCCAACAATCCCCGGCGTTATAAGCGCCGCGCCTGCTTCATCTCTCCCTTCTTTTTTTCTCCCTGGCGCGCAGCCGCTTTTCTAGTTCGGGTAACCTTCCTTATCCTAGTTTTTAATCGCCGACGGGTTTGGTTCAAGTTTTCATCGGGCGATTCTCGCGACCGTCCTGCCCTCAGGGTTCCGTGTCCGATCCCTTGCCGACAAGCTTGAAGAATTTGCCTTTTTTTCCCAATTCTCAGCCGTCTCCTCAAAACGCGTGCGGTAAGGGAATAGGGCCGCTCTCGTTTGCCAATCTTCGAAACACCCGTTTTCCTCCCGCTGATTCGTTTGGTTTCTTCCGGTACCCTCCGCTTTCGCCGCGTCCCTGGTACCCCCCCGTTTATTGGTGAGCAGTTTCAAACCAACAGAATGGTGTCACATCTTTTACGTGGCGTCAATCTTGTTTTCGTCTCCGTCCTCCCCGTTCCCCCCCTTTTCCTTGGCGCATGTCTTTCCTCCCGCCCGTGCCTAGAAAGGAACATGAATCTTCATCCCTAGCTTTTTCCCCCTTCTTTTTTAGAAAGGAGTTTGCTCCCTAGGAATCCTTGCTTTTACCCCCTGAGGGGCCCCGCCACAGCCTCCGGCGTGACGTGTGTCGGAGTTCTTTTTCCCTTTCCGTTTTTCTTTATCCTCAACCCTCCCCACCGTGTCTCTCGCCTTTCATTTCTACGTATTGGTTCCTCCCTGAGTCCGCTGCCGTAGGAGGAAAGCCACTCGGGTCCCGTTTGACCTCATTTTGGTCGGATTAGCCGACGCCCGTAACCTTCAGTAGTGTCGAAGGATTTGGTTCACTTTAGAGAGTCCTTTCATTCCTTTCCTCATAGGCGATGGCCTTGTCCGTTTTCTTTTTGCAAAAGTCGACTGCATCGAACTCATTAGGCTCCTTGCTCCCCGAGGCTCCTTAGGACACCCTCTTCTCTAGAAGGCGCACAGAATGCCCCTTTTCGACGTTTTTAGACAGAGGAATAAGCAAGAGGAGTGCCAGGTTGACGCGGCTTCGTACTTACCCTCCTCCCCCCTGTTCTCTGCCACCTGAGTTTTTCTTCAAGTTATGAAACGATCTTCCCTAGGAAGATTCGGCTTTCCTTTGACTCTATGAAGACTCACGGTGTTTCCCTAGCCAAGAGATTCATCTACTATCTATTTTCATCCCTCTTTTTTTTTTTTTCTAGAGATCCGGGACTTATCCTTCCTTCTTCTGGGTGAGAGTAAGTTTTTTTTTTCTTTTTGGTCAGTGTGTCTAGTAGAGTGAAAAAAAATAGGGTTTGGGCTCCTTTTTGTGCCTTTTCTCCTCAGCTTGTTAGAACTGGTCCTAGAGTGGGTTTTTGACTGGTTTCAAACCCCCCCCCCCCCCCACACCCCCCCACCCCCCACCCCCCCCCCCCCCCCCCCCCCAAAGTCGCTGCTCTTATACCCCATCCCCTTCTCTTTAGATCGAGCGTGTCTCCTGCGCAGGCGGGCTTAGACTTTTTTTTTCCTTCCTTGCCGTCCCCTTGACCCATTTACTTTAACTTTTTGTCCTGAACCGGCCAATGGCCCAGCCCTTTCTAGCCCTGTCCCCTCCTTCCAGCACGCGAATCCTAGCATGCGCAGTTAATGTCCCTCCCGTGTTCGACCCCAATCCTTTCCACCTGGACGAGTTGCGTTCGCCGTCCTACCTCCCCTCCCCAGCGCGCACTTTGCGGAGCCAAGATCTATAAATCCCCCACTTTTCATTCTTCCGCTGCTTGAGGTGGTGAGTGGAGATCTCAACCGAGGCAACATGAATCTTCCCTCCCCTGAGCCGTCACGGCGGGCTGTGTCGCGGGAAGTTGGTCCCTGATCATTTTTGATGAACACCCCTTTTTTCTTTTCCTTGTGGTTCTTATAAATAAGTTAGCAAGACGGTTCAACGCCTCTTGCGATCCTGGACCTTTAGTTTTTTCGATTCGCGTCGCTCCTAGTCTGTATTGGAACGGGCTTTGTATTCTTCCAACTTGCCTGCCTCCCCTTCGGTCTACGCTATTTTTCTTGGTTAATGATGCAGAACCTCAGACCAATTACACCTTCTAGATGGAAGAGGGATTGAGATCACGCGCTCCCCCGCTAGGGTCGGCCGCGTTGGTGGGTGTTTGGTACGGCAAAGTGGTCTCAGGTGGCATTTTTTTTACTCAGGGTAAATCTATCGCTGCCCCGATTCCCTTCCCACCACACTCTGTTTGAGGCTTGACTCTTTTTTCTTTTTTCCCCAATTTCGGGATCCTTGTCAGGTCGTTTCTCCCCCGGATCGTAGTTTTATTCCTTGTCGCGATGGCTCGCACGAGGTGATCTGCGAAATGTACTTTTTTCTTTAATTACCTCCCTCTCAGGACAGTGACTTAATCCTGCCTTTCCCTCGAGGAGCTAGCGGCTGCCACCCCCAAACCAGTCCTTTATGACTGGTCCTTCGCGGGTTCTTGATCCGGGGTTTGGTTTCTTTTTTATCTTTAGTAAACTTACTCTCAGTCGTCGTCACAAAATTAGGCGTAATGAGTTCTCTTCCCCCGCGCAGACGCTGCAGTAGGCGGTTGGTATTACCTCGATTTACTCCCCCCCAAATTTTCCTGTGAGCGACTCGAGAGTCTTCTTTCTTCCACCCCCTCGTTCAAGTACAAGCATGGGAATATCCGTCTTTCCCGCGATGCGCACTGCCCTGCGCTCGGCGATGTGACCCGCGGTCTTACTTCCGATTCCAGATTCCTTTTGGTATCGCCTGCGTGCATCGCACATGCGTAGTGCACAACTTTCTCTTTTCCCGCTTCCCCCCTTTTTTTGCCCCCCCAAGATTCTCTCCTTCTTTTTCTCATTGATCGTTTTGTAAAGAGTGACGTGTTTTTCCGATGCTCATGTTGACCGATGTTCCTGCGGCCTCCCTCTGACGTTTTTGCCGCTTCTCCGCTTTGATTTTTTGTCGTTCACCCTTCGGTGGCTATGAAATCCCGTCTCGGATTTTCGGCTTACCCTTGCTACGCCGTGGCGGATCTCCTTTCCTTTGTTCCGCTCCGCATGAATCAAAGAGCCCTGAGAATTGGAGGTTTTTTCTCTCTCCGCGTGTATCGGCGGCCACCTCCTCCGAGCCCCCTTTTGACTCGCTGTGAGAATCCCGAAGGAATTCTGTGCTTTCCGCGAAGTGTTCAGCGTGCCACTCACCCCCCTTCAGCTAAGGCCCCGCATCAGAGTTCTCTTAAAAGAAATTCTGTTTTTTCTTTCCCGGCTCCGCTCTTTTCCAGAATCGGAGAATTCTATCTTCCTCGTCTACGCGATCTGGAGTATAAGAGCACTGCCTTCGGCACGTCAGATTTTCCTTGTTTAGGCCAGGCCCCGTTCTTCCTGCCGCGAGCGATTACTGAGCGTATTTTCTTGGTCCTGATGCTTTAGTCCCACCCCGAAGTGCGCCCAAGTTCCGGTGGCCTCTGCCTCTTCGCCTAGCTCAGGAGTATCGATGTTTCTGTAGTTCTCTCTTGTACCCCTCTTATTCCCCAATGGATGTTCAGAAAGTGCCGCCGATTTTTCGCTCGTCAACCGTTGAAAAGGGTCCTCTGCGCGCTTGCAAATTCTTCTTCCACGTTCTTCCCCGTGGATTTCCATGAGACCCACCCTCTTTCCCTAACTGGAAAAATGAAACCGCTAAATTCGGGACGTCGTGACGCGTCAGTTTTCCGCCGCAATTTGTGGCCCCCTCCGACATGTAGGCTCTGGCATGTTCCCCCGCCGAAGGAGAAGATTATTTTTTTCCTCCGTCTTGACCCCCTTCTTTCAATTCGTCTAACAGACGGCCTCTGGTTGTGGCTTAAGGGAAGTTCTCGTTTTTTTGCGCCAGATGACTATCCTCGCCTATGTACTTCCTTTCGGGTCTCCCCAAGCACTTAGGAAGTTCAGTCTTCCCTTTACTCTTGAGAGGCTGGTTGTACAGACGATCGGGCATGTCTTTAATGCTGGATCTCCTCTTTTAAGCCTGTTTTTCTTTCCTATCCCCCAGTTCCCCCCCCCCTGAATTGCCCAGGTCGTCGTATAGGTGCCGCCGATCATAGTAGTGTTACAGGGACTGCCCTCTCCCTTTCCCGTTTCTTTTTGACTCTCTCTCTCGTGCAGGGACAGCGCGTCCCCGGCGAACGTTCTCCCTATGCGAAAATTGTTTAGCCACCTCATTGCCCGCCGGCGATCCTCTCCCCCCTTTTTTTTCGTTTGCCCCCTTTCGGACCAGGTTTTGTCCTGTCTTTCTCCCTCGGCGTGGGTGGAAACCAGTTTTAGGCCTATGTCTCTGGTCCCCCCCCACGGAAACTTGACATCTTTGAAGGTCTTCTCTTCGCGTCGTCCGAACTTAAAGATGGAAGCGTTTTTCCGGTTTCTGCCAATCGGTTGTCGCTGTCGGACAGTTATCCGTGCCTGTCTACGTTGAATAAGTGTCAGATCTACCTCCTCCCCTTTTTTGCCTTTTGGGGGTCCCTCGCGGCCAAGGCTTTGAGTGCCTCTTCCGTGACCCTGATTTGTCCCTCTGATTTTTTAGCTTGAGAACCGAAAAATCATTACGAAATCTTCGGCCTCTCTTCGCTTCTTTCCCCCACTTAAAAACCCTGCACTCTTTGTTCCCACCTAGATATGGAGTATCCTAGGCCCCTCCTGGCGCCGTCGTCTTCCGGTGCGGGCCTCCTTCCGTGCGTTTCTGCTTCCCCCATGCTCCCAGAGAGGCAGAGTCTATCCTGCCTCGGGAGAACCTATTGCCCTATCTCACCCGTATGCCCTTAAGACCTCGTATTTCCCATGGAGCTATGAATACCGGCTAGCCCTTCAGGTTTTCTTCCCCTTCGACTCCATCTATAGGTTCCTTGCCTTTTACCTCCACCCTTCCCCTCGCTTCTCGGCAAATGGAATTCCTTTAGTCCTCCTCTGGAACACCTTTCCTTTGTGTTAGTAAGAGATTTACTCTGGGGGATAATTCACCGTCTCCCATTCGTCGCGGCTCCTTCCCGTCGCGAGCTTCACCTTTTTCGGACCCGCTTCTAAGCTCTCGTGGTCAAGGTAGATCTGAGTTATATGCTCCGAGCCGCCGTGTGAACGTCCCTCGACTCCCAGCGCCTCCTGCTAGCTACGCAGAGCTGAGACTTCTGGTCACGTTTTCTTATCTGCGGGTAGATAAATTCGGTCGCACGCGTTCATCCCTTGCAGATCCACTTTTATCCCCGCTGATCTGCGGCCCTTCTTTCCCCATGGTGACTTTCTTCTTTCCATGCTTGTTCCCCCAACGAGAAGTGCGAGGAAGCCCTTGAGCAAAAAAGGACTTTTTCCGTCCTTCCCGCCCCGTTTCCCCCTCGCCGAAAGATTTTCTTTCCTCTCCCTTTCCCAGGCATCTTCCTTTGAATGGACGCGGTTGGTCGATGACGTCCAGCCACGTTTGTCGGCGCCATGTATCAGTTTTCTCGAGGTAAAACTCTCCCCTACGCACCGCGCTGCCATTCTGTTCCTTTCTCTCGCTGCGAGACCTAATTTTTTCTCCTCGTCCCCGTTTTCGGTGGTGCCGGAGAAACAACATCGTTTGCACCTCCAAAAGTTTCTACTGCTTTGCACCTTCCTTCTGGTCCCTGATTCTTGGTTCGCAACTTTCCTCGTCTCCCTCTCTTTGAGGGCCCGCTTCTTTTGTCGCCCCCATTCTCGGCGTTGAGTACTCCTTACGTGGTTTTTCCCTAAGTCACCGAACCTGTATGTCCCTTCACATCCCCTCCCCGTGGTGTAGACATTTGTCATCCACCCTTCGTCCCCCCCCCTTCCCTCCTTTTTTGATGAGCCCCTCATGAGCAAGACTCAACAACGAGGTGTCCGTGCTCGGTCACCTCACGATCGGCTTGACCTATCACACTCCGTGCCGCTCTCCTTTGATAGGCGGTGACGTCTCCCGGTTTTGGTCTTCATACGCCTCGTCCATGAGCCCCCTTCATTCTTCTATCTCTATTTCATGTTAAAACAAGAAGTCTTTCCCGGGTCCAATCCTCCCCCCAGTGGCTGCCTTTTGTTAGAATTTTCCCCAGCCCCTCCCCCTTTCCGTCTAATCCTGGAGGTCCTCCTCGTCCGTGAAATGAACATGACCCGTCTCAACCTTCCTACCTCTCGCCCGCGTCGCCGTGTCCTTTTGCAGCTAACTCTTTTTTCCCAACGGTTCTTTTTTAACAAAATTCGTGGGAAAAATTCCCCCACATCAGAGTTCGCTCTTTACTTTTGTCATGTTTCTCCGGTGAGATATCCCCCCCCCACGAAAGCCAGGTTTCAGTTCCCTGACTGCGTTGCCTTGTTCCGGATAATTCTTATTTTCTCCCCTTGCCTTCTGAGGTAGTCCTTGCAATGGAAATTTCGTCTTTTAGAACATCAGCCGGCAGTATAGGTTGCGAGGAGGTTAGCTCGTTATGATAATGAATTGCCTCGCCTACCCTGATTTTCTTTTCCGCTGAGGTCAATTGCCCCTGCTCTGTCATTTGAAGAAATCTGAATTTCTTTGACCCTCCAGGCCACAGTCCCGCCGATCTCCCGTCCGCTTTTCTACTCCGCAGAGCGCTGACGTTTTGTATCAAGAAGCATTCCGGAGGTTTATCCCTTGAGAGGTAACCAGCGGTTCAGCTCCCTTAACGCATCCAGCAACAGTCGCTCCCCCAGTTTCCGTTTAGAGCCCGCTCGACACCCTCCTCAGTATCCTTTAACAGGACGTGACGAGCATGACAATTTCTTCCCCTCTGCAGTCCACTTCCATTCCTCCGGTCCTCTCTCTTCTCAGTTGTTTGAGAGTCCCTTTTTCCCCGTGGTAATGATGGATGATGCGGGTAATCACTTTATTTTAACATCATTTGAGTCCCTACCGTTGTGTCCCGCGGCGTGGTTTTCAGCGTTCTCTACCCTTTTGTTCCCACTCGTTTGTGGCGTTGCGTCTTTTCTTTTTTGACCTCTTGTTGACATGCGCGGCGCGGCGGACTTCATACGCTCATGGGGACCATCTCCTTTCTTGGCGCATACCTTACTCTGCGGATTTGGCGTTTTTCTTCCTCGTTCTTAATGGTTCCTTGCTCTTTTTTTTCCAAAGGACCTGAATTTTTCAATTCCGTCAACCGGTGGTCCCCCCATTTGAAATCGGTAGGCTGCCTTACCACTCTTTCTGCCCGAAGTCCCCCCAGATTTCCAACCTCCGCCAAGCTTGCTGACGCTGGGGCCGCGTCGACCCCCACATGGTACGAGTGGGCCGTTACGAGTCCCCCTTCCAGGCGCTTCCCCATTAGCCCCCTCCCTTCGTCAAGCAGTAGGATGCGGACGGCGTGCCGTTCTTTAGTGGGATTACTACACCTCCATTCTTGACCTCTCGTAAATCTTCAGACCTGCTTTCTTTCGCAGTTCCTGTTCTTGGGTCAAAAATGACCGTGATGTTATGGCTTTTTTTTGTTTTTTTTTTTTTTTTTTTTCGTTCTTTTTTTTGACCCAATTTTTACCTCGTCTGCATGCTTCGCTCTTACGTGAGTTTCTGTGGTAGATTCCTGGCTTCCCCTCACTTGCGCCTTCTGCTGAGTTGTTGGCCTTAAATTATTCAGAGGGGTCTCGTACGTTAGACGGTGAACTGTGCTTGCTCTTCTCGACCTCTTTTCCGGACCGCATGGCTCTTTCGATTGTTACCCGTGGCTAACCAACTCGTTCTCTTTGTGTCGTCCCCCTTTTTAATGTTGTTTACAAGATGTGACTATCGCCCCTATACGGCCAGACGCTGTTTCTTGCAGCTTTTTCCTGAGGGCTTTCTCGGCAATGGCGTCTTATTTTTTCCCTCGTTGCAGAAATTTTTAGTCAAAAGGGGAGATTCGACGGTTGCGAGGACATCGCACGGTAGTCCCGCGACACCCCTCGTTCTTCATCCCTCTGCTTAACTTTTTTTCACGTCTCCTGACCTGATGAGCTCGCTCGAGCCTTTTCACAGTCGTATGTATGATGCAGGGGCCTGCACGATTCTTCTGTGGGTTTTTGGTTCGCCGTTCTTGGTTCCCTCCCCTCCCTCGAACTCAGCAGTCTTGTTCTTTTCGTTCCTTCCTCCGACGTGATCCAGCATCATCGCGGCGGTTCAAGTTGTAACTTCCTCTTCCTGCAACCATTTTTCTTTTCCTTCCTCCTCTGCACCGGTCTTTCTGTGAATCTCCCCCTCCTCCCCCCTTAGTTTCCAGTCCTGAGGGAGATCTCATCGCTGTTTTTTTTTTTTTTTTTTTTTTTTTCTTTTTTTTTTTTCTTTTTTTTTTTTTTTTTTTTTTCTTTTTTTTTGAATCCCAGCGGCCAGGGATATGCGCTGTCAGGGTGTTTACGCTTCCTTGTTCGTCACGCCGGTAGGCCTCAGTCCTGCTTTTTTTGCCTCGGCCCCAGCCCCTTTCGAGTGCAACAGTACTGGAAGCCGGCCCTGGCGAGCTGGCTTCCAGTTTCCCGTACCGAATGTTGTGACTGTTTTCCACTACTTTGGAAGCTTTTCGTTCGGACCCGCTCTTCCCGTCTCTTTGACCGCATACGGCGGGCTCAGCTTGTTTCTGGCCTTTTCTGCACTGTTTTCACGGCGAGCTCTTCATTTGAATAGTATTGATTTTTCCTTCCCGTCCGTCTTTCGAAGGTGGGACGCTGATTTTTCCCCGCACTTTGGGTCCGTTTTTTCTTCTTAAATCTTCCTTGAGAAAGTACTACTTTTTTCCTTGGTTTTCCCAGCCCTCAGACTTTCCCTTTGCGCCTTTCTTTGGACCGAAAAGCGGGATTCATTTGCGTGTCGTCGTCTGTCCTGGTGAACGCAACTTCATTATCGTGCTTCGACGTTCAACTCCTCCCTTTCCTTAGGCGGCGTCCGTATTAATCTTTTAGGCGCGAGATTGCATGAAAACTCTTCCTCATACCGTCGGACGACCTTTCTGCATCTATCTCATTTTACGCGTATCATCCTCTGGCGTTCGTCTGACCTTGCAGGTTTGTAATCGCTCTCCCTTTTCTGCTTCTGGAGTAGTATCCTCTTTTTATGACATTTTTGATTCCCTTTCGTGCAGCAAATAGTTTCTCTGTGGAGTCCCCTTTTGCAGGTTTCCCCTTCCGAGCTGATTACGCAGCTTTTCTTTCACTCTGTCGCTGTGTTTAGTCGTTCTGATTCGCGCTTGCCTTTGGCGGCTTCTACCGCTCACAGCTTCGCGCTCTCCCACCCAGAAGGCAATTTTTCTCTGTTCGCGGCGCGCTTTTACGGGGAAAACGGATCACGGCACCCGTTCCACTTTTGTTCCCTCAACCTTTTTTTTTTTCCACCGGCCCATGACCCCTGTTTTTTTCTCGTGACGCTCGCCTCGGCCGCGCCTGTCCTCAACTCGTTGTTTATGCCGCTTTTCCGCCTGGAGGGACCTCCTCTGATCCCCCTCCTCAATTTTTCTTTAAGATACGTTTTTCTCCTCGGCCGTGAGTTTGTTTCTTTCCCTTTGAAGTTCCTTTTTCCGGCGGCGCCATAGGATCCGCGGCCCTCACTGTTCGGCGACGTCCCTTTTCCCGGGCAATCACTCGCTGAGCCTCGGCTTCCCCTTTCCCTCGCGGTTTCGGCGTCTCCGCACTTCGCCCTTCTTGTGGATCTCTCCCCTCCGTTTTTTTTTGTTTTCGAGATGCGAATGCAGCATTGCCCGAGTCGCTTTTTTGGGCACCGCCTGCGCGCTGTACAGGACTGCCCCTAATTCATACCGTTTTCTTTCCCCCCGACCTCCGACCGTCGCTGAAATGTTCTCTACTTGCTATCCCTTATGCGCGCACTCTCCTGCGAAATTCCGCCGTGTCCCAACCATATGCGAGGGTTCCTTTTTTCTGGACCAGGGCACCTCGCGTCGACCTCCTGCTTTTGTATGGTTTTCCCTCCATCATTCCCGGTTTTGCTCGAGGTTTCACCCTACCCGGCGGCAAGCGCGGGTCAACTTTGGCCCGCGCGTGCACGGTCTGCCCCGTCTGGTGTGCGCCCCCCCGGTGGCCGAATTGTTCGGCTTTCCCCCTCTCCTCTGTGGTTCCCGCTCCGGCCGCCCCCTTGCCTTGTTCAGTCCGGTGCAGCGTCCCTTGCCGGTTCCGAGCTTTCGCTAACGTGAGGGCTGTTCTCATTTTTCAGGGTCCTCCGGTTCAAGAGATAGAGCCCACCGAGCCCATCGACTGCTCGCTGCTTCTGATGGACCCCATGTTTGACGTTTGCTCAACGCTCTGGTGTTGAGCAGGAAATATCCTCTTGTCGGATCTTCGGTGCGCTTCCAGAAACCGGACGGATATACTTCAAACACTGCTAATGTCCCGAGCTTCCTCCCCGTCGGATGCAGCGTAGGGCATTCCTTTTTCCTCGTTTATCTCCCCTTGTACTCCACCTCCTTTCAGACAGCTTTAGTCTTGCATAGAGGTTTTTAGAATACCTCTCTCTCTGGTCTGTTTTTTCTCGCTCGGCGGTCTAGTTTTTTTTTCCTCGGCTGCCCACTATCACGTTCTAGTTTAGGATGATTCCTTTTTTTTTGACCCCTTTTTGCACAATTCCCCCCCTTTTCTGTGGGTTGTTATTCCTCCTAGTAATTCGGATTACAGTCTTTCCTAGTCTCCCCTTTCAGTAAGCTTGGGTACGAAAAAGTTGAGGCACCAGTCTTGATGCACCTTGCATACAGAGCTGTGCCTCGTAGATACTTCTTAGATTCGCTCTTTTGACTTCTCATCCGAGCCACCGTTCCATTTGCCAGGGAGAAGAAGGAACGGTAAGCCTTTCGAAGTTACCCATCGGCCCCCCAAGCTGGTCACTCTAGCCTTTTCTCACATTTTAAGAGAGATGCTTTTCGTCTGCAAATGTGAACTTGGAGATTCTTAGACCCGTTTCGCCCCAGAGTCCCTTCTTCTCTCTGGCCGCGGCGAGCCGATTGGTTCGGCTTTCTTCCTCGTCAAATCGTCCGCGCTTGGCGGCCGGTGTCCTTCTTGGCCACTGTCGATCTCCCCCCTTATTAAGGCTTTCTACCGATGACCGTTTACTTTGCCATCGGGCGCTCGGCAAGAACTCTGTTTCAGCTCTCTCCCCCCCCCCCCAAACCGACCGCATGGAGCCCTCCCCTTTCCTGCGATGTGTCCTTCGAACTACTGCTCTAGCCCGAAGTTTTCCCCTACGGGCGCCTGTGTCCGAAACCCACACCGACCCTCCCAACGCACCCGGCGGACACAAAAGCTGTCCCTTCCTCCCTCAGACGTATGTTTTCGAAACGGTGCTTTGCAAGCCCGAGCTTGCCACTTCCCCAGGATGAATCGCCGCTAATTCGGCTGTTTTTTTCGTACGGTCTTTTCTCCTGAAGTCGAATATGCGACCTCGCGCACCTACGTCCCCGCTTCCCCTTTTTCCGTATCCATTTTTTGCAACGACCATCCGATAATTGGCTCCCGCCCCTTGCCAGAACTTCGTTGTCTTGAAGGGAATCGGGTGAAGATTGACCCCATTTTGCGTGAACCCACCCATGCTTTGCTCCGCGTGCTTGATTGGCCGGCGTTGTTTGGCCGTCCTCGTCATTCCGTCCAGCGCGTTTAACGTCTCCGATTGGCTTCCGCAGTTTTTCACCTTCAATATACTTTCCCATTCTAACGACCCCCGTGGAGGAATTCCTCGTAAGTGTGAACTGCCTCGCCCTCTTTCGTCGCCCTTTTTTTGCCACGTAATAAAGGCCAACTCCCGCGAAGCTGGGTCGGGCACTTTTTTTTGATAATTGAGGCTCCCTCCTAAATTTCTTTCTGATATGCCCCTTCACTTCCCGACCCCCTGCTCATGAAACTTCAGCGTCCATTGTCGGTGGTCGTTGATCCTCCCACCTTTTAAAACGCGCTGTCGTCATGCCGGATTTTCTAAGGTAGTTTCTCCTCCATTGTCGCTTGCTCGGCTTCTTCCTAACCTTTTGTCCCCGGTTTTGCCGTCATTTTGTTCTTTAATCTCCCTAGCACTTTCAAGGGGGTTTTGAGAGTTCGGATGATCTCGGTCGCTCCTAATGGAAGTGCGATACGGCTAGCCTACGGTGCTTTTGCCGACTAGATCCTGAAAACCAAGTCGCACTTTTCTTTCGAAATACATTGCCTGAAGTGGCCTGAGACCCCGCTCGATTCCTCGGCAATGGTATAGGACTTGTCATCTGATTTTTTGAGTCCAAATTGTTTTCCGTCGGGTGCCCTTTCTCCCCGTGGTACTTTTTTTCCGGTAGCTCACTCACAAACGTTAAGTCCGTGTAGCACGCTGTCCCCTCCAGAGACGATGGACGGCGTGTGTAATGTGCGCCGACGTTACTAGCACTTATTTAGTAAGTAACTTTTTCTACTCTATTTTCCTCATAAGTTGTTTTTTTTTTATATATCTTGGTATTATCCTTCTTTCGAAATAACCCACTATTACCTTCTTTCGCGTCACGTCCGTGTAGACTATACGGCGAGGAGTGTTCTTGAAGAGTGATAGGTCTCTTGCGCGTTTAGCGGAACGTCTCCCGCTTGGTTACTTGAAAAGACGATAACCTCTCAACTTCCTCCCCCCTTCTTGCAGTGGTAGTTTAGTACACCCCTTTACTTGTTGATCGAGTTTTTGGCTTCCCTGGTGCATTTTCTGCACCGTACTGGCAGTCTGATGTACCCCTCTTCGCTTTTTCCCCTTGCGAAATGCCCCCGGAAAGCCCCCGTACGATGCAGGTAACTAGTTTTTATCGCCGAAGTCCCCAGCGGAGGAACCCCCTACCCTCGACCTTCCTTTACCTGCGCGGCTTTTCGACCCAAACTGACAGTTGCCTTTGTCCCCCGTACGCAGGCCTCACGCTCATTACGCGAGAATGGACGTTTTTTTCTATATACAGTCCTAGCGAATTGGATGCGCTTCCGCGCTTGTTTTTCTGTTCGATCTCGGCCATTGACGCTGCCGTTCCTAGCGGAAGAGACTTTTTGATTGCCATTATTTAACCCTGATCCTTCTTTCTTAAATCCCTCCTTTCTGGTTTTGCCTTTATTCTCTCGCTCGTGCCTTTCTTCATTGATCGTCGATTTCTTTTTTTCGCGAACTCGGCATTTCTTTTCCCCTGGCCTGATTAAATAAGCCCCTTCCATGCCCCCCTTTGCGGCTTTTAAGCCTTCTGTTTGAATGCTTCGCCGATCTCACCATGAGGCATTTACTCGGGTCTTTGGATGGTACTTGAAAAAGTGGACCCGTTCTTCACTTTTCACTGGTGTTTTAGAAAGATTGGCCAGACCTCCTGACCTAGTGCCCAACCCCTTTTTATTGACTGTTTTCCAGATGCTTCCCGACTTTTCGTGGGCATTTCCCCGTTCCCCACCAGGGTCCCCTGATATTGTTTAGAGCCCATGTTTTGACTTCTCGCCTGACGTACTTTCTTGAGATTACTCCTCCTAATTCCACAGCCCTTTATTCCCGAACGATTCGCCAGGGCTGAGAGGTTGAGAACCTGAATCTCTTCCCGCCTTGCAGTTACTTCCCTTTTTCTTTCGGCTAAGTTTTGTTTTTAGTGACGCTGTTAGGCCGCGCGTCGACTTCTCCCACCTCAGGTCGATTCTCATGTGTCTAGCAAATAAGACTTGTTCGCGGCTGTGCTTTCTTTAGGTTTGGTGGTCCCTTCTGTCTGCCCAAATAGTAAGTCCTTTGATTTTCTCCGCCCGGTTCTCGCCAACCGCGCTAGTAAGAAGGGGAGATTCTTGATCCCGCTTCTGGAAGCCCCTGACTCCTGCTGCGGTGCCCCCTTTGACGGCCGCTCCATCCTGTTGCGGCTACTATTGCGCTGTTCGCTTCGAGGCCCTCGCACGTTAAAAGACCTAGGATCGAGTCAGTCTACCCCCTTCCGGAAAGAGGATTGTGAACTGGCCCGTTTGCCTTTTTATTATCCTTCTCCGGCTTACCGTTCACTGGTTAAGAATGATGAGGTAGCTAGCTTTTTCATTTTTTGCGTTCCCAAATCTCTCTTCCTTTTATCTAATGGCTGGCTGTCCATTTCCTGATGTGGATGCGGTGGGAAGTTCTTTTCCGTTGGGTCGTACTCTCCTGAATTTTTCCTAGAGCGGTTATAAGGTTTTTGAGAATCTTCCTCTGCTGTCCCCTCCGAGTTGCTGAGTGCGACTCCCTAAAAGGCGGAATCATTGGACGGACCCGGTCGAGGGGGCATTTTGCTGCCCCTACGGTAGTTCCCTCCTGTCGCCCTCTCGGACAGCCCCCGTTCCCCCTTGCCCTCAGGGTTTAATCGGCGTAGGACCTATTGTTTTTTCATACTTCTTCTTCTGGGCAATCCCTCGTCTCGTCCTGGCCCTGCTAATCTCCATACGAGCGAACGGACTGCTGCAAACGTCGAGCATAGTTGTGGGCTTTCCCCCTGCACGTCGTCACGAAGCAACGTTCCTCTCGCGACGGCGTGTCGAGGAGGAGTTCGTATCTTTTTTTTCTCACTTCCCGCTCTGGTGGCCGATTTGAGAGCGCCTGCACTGGAAGAGCTCTTGGCTCCGTTCCCCCCCCAGCGTCTACCTCTTATGACCTGGCGTAATAGAACGAGGCTGTTGACCCCCCAGGCGTTGGGTAAGAGGCTTTCTCTGGAGTCCCTTTTCAAGGTATTCGTACGGGCTCTACCACAGGCCCGAACCAGCTAACTAAAACGATGAGTCCGCTGCGCCAGTCGGCCAGACTTTCCGCAATTCAATTTCTACATCGAAATGGTAGGACTGGTCATTTCCCCGCCTCAGCGGTGTTATTCTTCTGGTTCCCTGTTCTTTGACACCGTATCAGTTTGCTCCTAGCGTGATTTGTTAAGTTGCCCTCTGGCTCGATCAATATGATCCAGGACCAATCAGAAACTATTCGTTTCCTCGTCACTTTTTTTCATCAATTCTGATGCATCGGTTCTAATTAGGCGTGAATCATCCCTCCTACCTCTTATCGGATTTTTATCGTCTAATCATTTTCTAAGCTCCCCTTTTTTTTTGAGCGAGCCCTCTCGTCCCCAGTTTCCCCGAGTGAGACTTGTATTTCCCCTTGACGCTCCTTCATTAGCCGGTGCTTGAGGACTTTGACGCTCTCTATTGTCTCCTGGCGACTTTTTCTCTTCCTCCTCAGAGCCAAAGGCGTACCTCCCCCTCACGGGCCTCCCGTCCGATAGTTCCCCGAAGGTTTTTCCGCTTTTTTTTCCGGCCTCTCCTTCCTCCATTCTTTTGTCCGGCTAATGCTAATCGACATTTACTTTGCGTGACCCTGAGAGGGCCGAACTGTGAGTTCCACGAACTTTACGAAGTTCCTCTGTGGTTGCCGTGTGAGTTCTTAGCTCTACGTTTCCTGCCTTTAATCTTTGACTCCGTTCCATTACGAGATATACCCTGCCGTTTTTCACGAGTCCCTTTTTCTTTGCATTCCGTCTGCGGTTCCCCAGACCATCGTCCATCCTCGCGTACCTCCTGCTTCGAGATACACCGGAGCCGACCTGAGATATTAATACTGTCCCCGGTGCTTGCCAATCTCCACCATCCGCACAAAGATTTTTTCGACTCCCTTCATCGGCCCTTAAGACGCTAACGTAGGCGTACGGTGGATTCTCCTTCGTTGCTCCCTTGAGACCCCCGTCCAATTAGGTCCATTCCGAGACTTACGTCGGTAGGATACGCCAGCGATTTCTTTTATCCGCCTAATGCCCCCGAATATGTTCTTTCTTTACCTTTCGCGCTTAAGAGTGATCTGGATTTCTGCCTCTGTCCTGTATCTTTTCTGACATATTCGGTTAAGGCGGATATTTTCGTTTTGATGTTTCCCGCCCGTTAAAATCCGAAGTCGCTTTTCCTTCATTCCGGTTCTGCACGATGACTCCCCCCTTTTCTTGCTGGCGGTAGTCGCCGTATTCATACTGCTCCTCTCATGCATTCCAGCTCGGTGTCAGCAAAGTTTGGCAGAGATAAGACGGACTCCTCCCCGTCCTCCTCGTTACCTTTTCTGTAGATACGGTCCTAGAATCTAGCCTGGACCGGTGAAGACGTCTCCTATGTCTCCCCCCTCAGAACTTACTTTGGGGGCAAGAATTACTGTATCGTTTTCCTGATACATAGGCCTTTCCCTCGTCAGTACCCATCTTATCGGGCGCCGGCTATCCCGATGACGCTTGTGGAAGCCTGACACTAACTTTGCGATTTTAATGCCCTATCAGAGGCCGATAGTGCGTTAGGTACCGAACAACCCTTCCTTTATCTTTCCCGTCCCTCGGTCCCCAGATCTCTCGGCTGAGTCCCAAAAGATGCCCACGGCGATTGCCCATGCGTGACTGTTACGCGGTTTCCTCGGGATGCCTTCCCCTAGCTCTTTCGCGTCGTGAGACAATTGCCTTAATCGAGTTCCCCACGCATTTCCCTGGGGACCTGCACTATTTTTTGAGCGTGCTCCCCCCCTCCTCCCCCCCTGATACCATCAGCCTAGACGGTTTTTCGCGCTGGCTTGCTGCTTCCAACAACGGACCCCCCCAGGAAATAAAACCAGCCTGAGTCCCCGCCTGCCGGTTTTTACTCGGGATCTTGAAGGTTGCACCGGGCGACTCAGAACGAAATATTGGGCTTTGCGTCGCCTTTCCCTTCGGCTTTCTTGCGGAAAGGCAGTCCAGGGCCGAGAATCAAGTCCTAGTTTTCTTTTCCACTATCGTCTTCCTCCCCGGTTCCCCGTTGACCGTCAGCAGCCTTCCTCCTCTTGACGAGAATCCATTCCGCGCACGATTCCAGACAGACTGTGAGGTTTCCGTTTATTATTTTTTCTTTGACCACCTGTTTTTAACACACATGCATCCTACTGCCTCTTCCGTGCTTTGGTAGAGAGAAAGGTTAACCCTCACTCGTCGTTCAGACTTTTGACTTCTTCGAGAATTTTGCGGCCTTTTCAACCCCGGAATTACCGGTGTCCCATACCGACTCCCCCCCCCCCCTTTTCTTTTCTCTTAAGTGCTCCCCCGAGACCGTCCCTCCTGTGCGGTTTAGTTTCATTTTCCATCAACAGTACCCTCACGTAAGAGAGCTCTGAGGTTCCCTTTTCCGTATGTTGCCCCGTCCCGGCCGTTTTACTGACGTATTCAATTTTCGCCCCACCTCCCAGAGGTCTTATATTCTGCGGCTTTCCCTTTCCATGTTTTCGATCTCCCCTTCACCAAACCCCCTACGCATTCTACCCTTCAATGACTTTGGGAGCGGTATCTTTGTTCCCCAGAAATTCTTGTGAATGAATGTTCAAGCACTCTTGTCCCTTCGTATGGGGAGACCCAGCCGCTCATTTCCTTCTCTTATTTTTGCTTTTTGTTAGGAGAGCCTCCCTTTGAAGTGCCTTTTCAGAAGTTTTGTTAGGCGAGCGAAAAAGTTTACTTCTTTTCTGGACTGACAGGTACATGCCTTCCGTTGAAGCCCTGCATTCCCTCCGAGATGATCTAGGTGTATCCCTTGTATCCGTCCTCTCTTTTTTTAAAACCTCTTAGGACCTTCAGCCGCTTCGTTAGGCCCCAGAGGTAAGTGTATTTTTCCCCTTCACCCTTTTTTGCACTCAAGTTGGGCACGTTTCCGACCATCTTCGCCTATGACGGCTTTTTTAGTTCAGTGTCTGACTGTCCTCGTTTTCTTCCTCTGCAGCAGCCAGGATAACAGGTCATTCTCTTTTTACTCCTCCCTTTTTTTGGGTGTTCTCTCTCTCCATCTTTTTTTGGTTGCCTGAGGGGAATCTTGCTTCAGTCATCCCCTGTCCGCTTATTCTTGAGCCGTCATGTGGGCTTGAGAAATCTTGTGTCTCCGGACTTTTTTTGTCTCTGGAGCACGAGATGACCGTCTTTTGGCACGCATTTGAGTCTTTTTCCTTCCTTTCCCCCGTTTCAGGCGATACCATCTTTCCGATATCGGTTGTATTCTTCTGGGCTTTCCCCTTTCCTTTCGTTTTTCCAATGCATGTCCCCATGAAGGACTTACAGTCCCTCCATTCCCTTGGCCCAGCACTCTCTTCATTCATTAGTCTCGCAGCTCCTTTCTTGCCCCCACACTCCTCGACTATCGTAATGTCCAATTTTCCCCCCATGACCCTCTTTTTGGTAAGAAGGACCGACCTGGAACGAGACGGAGGAGCCAATCCCTTACTCCCCCCTCCCTTCCTTTGCGAGTGTCAGGTGGTGGGATTGGGAGCCTCACTGACCTGCCCCCCCCCCCACCCCCACACACCACAACCCACCCCCCCCCCCCCCCACCAACCGACTCGCTGAAATTTTTTGACTGGGGCTTTGTTTTTTTTTGTAGTTGCCATCTTAAAACCTGCAGTGTCCGATGGATTTCCCTCCTTTCCCCCTCATTTCATAGCTGAGCCCTGAGGACTTTGTTTTCGATTTCCTCACTCCCTGGAGCCAGTTGGTAAAGTCGTTGTCACTTCCTCACATTGACTGCCGCCACTTGTTGCGTGATTTCTTTTTTTTTTTTCCCCTCGCCCGATCACTACCGAATCAAGGCCCGTTCCGACGGCTCCTTATGACTCGCCTGATACTCTTTTTCCAAACTTTGTTTTTTTTTCAGGTTGTTTACTGGCAATTAGATTCCTGGATTACCCCTCCCCCCCCCCTCCCCCTCTGCAAGGACCTGTGTGATTTCGACAAGGAGGAGGCCCTTTATTTTTTTCTTTTTTCTTCTTTACCATTAAGTTTTTTCTATTCAATTCCCACGATTCGGTGATACCCCATCGAACCAAAGTTGTTTTACTTTTCTCCCCCTCCCTCCTAGTACTTTCCTTTTAAGATTATGCTACCGCTTATTCGCGGGCTTTTCATTGCGCACCCGTCTTCTAGACTACCTTACTCGTCCTTCTCAGGTTCATTTCGGCGACGGGGACTGTTGTGAGGTGACGCTGTGTTAAAGACTCCTCCTTCCTCTCTGCCCTCAGATGGTCATCGCGAACTATAGTTCTTTTTCCCTTGTTTTTCGTGTTTGCTACTCGTTTGCACTTTCCTTTTTTCCCTGTCGAATCCCCGCTTCCCGGCTTGGACCTCAATCTGCCCACACCGCGGTTCCCTTCCTCGCTCTTGGTTCCGATCTGTACCGAGGCGCTTCTTTTCCGTTCCTGTTTTCACCGTGTCCCGAGCATCTTCCTGTGGGTCTCGACGTCAATAGAGACTCTTCCCTCTTCCTCTTTCGAGGAGAGCACGTTCCAATTTCCCTCGGACCTCTTTTTAGCCTGCCCTTCCCCGAATGCTCTTGAAATGGTGGACCACTCTTGACGGGCCGGATTGCGAACCTCCTCTTCCCCTTCCCGCGTTTCCCGCGAAGTCTTTTTATTTTCCTTCTCTGTTGCTGGGCTGTTTCATGGCGATTATACTGGGACTTTATACCCTCTGGCACCCCCCTTTCCCCTTTTTTGCTTCTTTCTAGGTGATTCCTCTACCTGCTTCTTCTCCCCTGATGCCCATTTGACCTTCTGACCCTTTTCTTTCGCCGAGCTCACTAGGCGTTATCCCGCCCCAATTTGCAAGCATGCCGTTTTTCTTCCTTTCTTGCTCCCGAAAAAGGTTAATTAACTGTCGCCCCGTCGACGGTTTTAGGGGAGCGTAACTCCCCCCGGTCCCTCCGAGATATTCGGTTCTTTTTCCCTCTCCCCATCTTTACTGGCTCTCTTCCTGTCGCGACTTTGGTGAATTCCCCTCCTTCGTACTTCTTTCTACTCGATCATGCGCCTTCCAGTTTCCTCTTTAGCCCATCCCCCTGCAGCCAACTTAATGGGTTGTCCGGTTTTTTGTGCCATTGCATTCCTCCTACTTACGATCAGAAGTCCGTCTTTTAGGGCCTGTCTCCGGTTGTCCTCCCCCCCTCGGGTCACTGCATTCGTTTGGCAAGAAGCCCCCCCCCTCCCCGCTTCGAAGATCTCTTTTTTTCTGTTGAGCTTATTCTTCCTTTCGGAAAATGTCAGCGGAGCCTCCTCCCCTGTTCCGCCCTCCTTCGCCGCTGGGCAGGGTAATCCTTCCTCCCCTTTCCCTAACGTCGTAAACAAAAACGTTACGTTCCTCCCGTACGATTCGCCCCCCCCCAAAGCGGAACCCATCGCCCCCTTTCCCTGATTAGCCCTCCTCGCAAGGTAGGACCCTATTCCTCCCCTCCCATTCCCCTTTTCCCCCTAATTCGGACCTGACGACGGTCTTTTTCGAAACGAGGACTTTTGGTCCTCCCCCCGTCGCCCTTTTCCCTCTTCGCCGGCTGGCCCTGGTGTGGATGAAACTACGGTTGTAGCTGAGAAGTCTCCTATTCTCTACCGACTCCCCTTTTCCTGCCTGTAACGTTAGGGGTACAATCACCGGCTGCCTTCCTTCCCTTTCCCTGATGCGGGCGGTTTGAAGGATTTTGCAAATGCTGGCCTTTCTCTCTTCATATTTCCTCTCTGTTTTCTTCTCTCCCCCCAGATGCGCATTTCACTAGTAGGAGGAGACAGATATCGCTTTTTCCAGGTCCTTCCTGCTCCCTCCCCCGTGCACCCGAACGTTCTTCCCGTCCCGAAGCTCTTGGCCCGCTCGATATTGCGAACATAATCTTTCGAACTTTCCGTCCTGCCGCTTTCCCTTTAGTGCAGGAGTTTTCTTCTTTTTTTTTGTTTCTTCCTTTTTTTTAGTTACTCTTCCCCCGGCCTCCTCGGAGTATCCGGCGGGTTTCGGGATTGGAAGGTACCTTCCTGCTTTTTTCCTCGTTTTCCACAACAGTATTGAGATTTTTGGTTGTTTTTAGCGTTTCCTTTATCTCCTCGTTCTGTTGTTTTTCTTTAGAGGTGTGTGATAGTTTTTGTATTCTTTGTTTTCTTTTTTTTTTTCTGTCTGGTTCTTTTTTTGTTTTTTTTTTTTGGTTTTTTTTTGGTGGTTGTTGACGACAAGAAATTTCTCCTTTGTTTTTTTTTGTTTTTTTGTCTTTTTCTTTTTTTTTTTGTTCGATGTTATGGGGTTTAGTATTTTAGACTCCCTCTAACGTTTCAATTTTTGCTCCCCCTGTCTTTTCTGTTTGTGTGTTTTAACGAGTTCTTCTTCCTCAGGATTCCTTCGGCGGAGTCCGACCATCCTAGTGTTTTTCCCCTGTTTCGTGTGGTTCTCCTCCTGCTCCCACTCGCACACTAGATATTTCAATGATTGTGTTCTTTGTGTGGTTTTTTCCCTTTCCCCGTCTTTTTCTAATTTTGCTTTTTTGGGTTTGGGGCACCTCTCTCGTCTTCCTCTCTTTCTGGTTTGTTTTGATGGGTTGTCCCCTCCTTTTCGTTCTGTCTCCTCTTCCTGGTTGTGTTCAGGTTTTTTATGCTTAGATGCTTTGCCCTCCTTTATCATGTAAATAGGGAGTGCTCCGACATGCTTGTGGGCTTCTAACTTATGACACGTCCTCCTCTTCTGTCCTTTCTTGCAAAAATTTCTGCTTTTTTGTGGTTTTTTTGTTTTGTTTTACTCCTTCTGGGACTCTAATCCTTCCCTCCTTTCCTTCGACACCTCATAGTAGAGGAAGGCGTATCTACGTTTCCCACCCCCTTTCCCAGCAAGCGATTCTTAATTGTTTTTCTGTTTTATTGTTCCGTTTTATTTTTTTTTTCGCAGAGTACCTTTTACTTCATTCCCTTCTCGTGACTCCATTTTCGCGTTCCTCCCCCGTTTCTAATTGGCCGATTGAGGGGTGAGGGCAGTGGCGTGGGTGTTGCCGTCCTTGTGGTGTTGTGGTGTCCTCCTTTCTCTAGAGATTAGATTTACCTCCCCCCTTCGATCTCCTTGTCGTTTTTTTCCAGAGTGTTGTGTTTTCTTATTAAGTTGCTTATTTTTTCTCCATTTACGACCCTACCGTCGCTTCGGGGCCCTTGGCGGAGCATCACACCTTCCCCCCCCTTCCCTCGTTCCAGCCCTCCTTCTATTAGTTTCCCCCAGGTTCCAAGGCTTCCCTTCGGCCTTCGCTTCTGCTGCCATTTACGTTTCTGCCGCCCCCACATCAGCGCAGAGAGCTGCATCTTGGGGAATTTTTTTTGCGTGGCCTTTGGAAGCTAACAAGATCTGTCTCGGCCCCGACCGCGGTCACCTCCGCCTAGCCTCGTGCGTCAGCCTCTTGAACATTGCCGGATTTCCTGGTGGTTTATGAGTGCCAGTCGTGAGCCCTTTGAGAGTCGGCGCCTGACTTCAACTTTAAATATCCCAAAAGCCTCTTGCATTCATCCCCGACGTTTTTGTAGTTCCTTTCAGAAGATTTTTTGCGCTAGACCGGGGCTGGCTTTTGACCCAGAGCAATAAAAAAAGCTTCGTCCTGAATACCGCGTCCTCCCTCCTTTTTTGATAGTGAGTTTTGGGCGTCCTCCCCGCCCTTCCGTAGGCAAGTAGTGAATTTGTTCGGTGAGTCCTTTTTGGTCGCGCCCTTCACCTCACTTGATGTATTCTGAGGACGTTCCCCCCTTTTGCCGATCCGCCTCAAGAACTGCCCCGGCTCTTTTTTTCCTTGCATCCCCTGAGAAAAAGTTGCCCTTGGCGGAATCGTTCCTCCCGAGTTTCTTTCTTTAAACATTTTTTTCCTCCGCTTTGACCCCCCTTCCTTTTTTTCCCGTTGAGCGCAAAGCCGCGTCCCTTTCGGATGAAGTCGACGCTTTTTTCCTCCATTAGCCCTTTAACGTCCACCTTTTTTAGGCCCAAGTGTCTAAGTTGTCTAAGTGCCAGTTTTCCCTCCCTGTTTTCTTCCCGTGCCGCAAAAGTAACGAGCTGCAGCGTCCGGGCCCCTTCGTTGGTTTCCAACCTTCAATCGCATTCCTTTGCATTGTTTAACCGATCTGGCCCCACCGCAGCCCTGCCTACCTTTCTTCATCGGAGGTCCTTTTTTTATGTGTTTTCTCACACTCAACCCCTTCGTCTGCCGTTGGGCCGTTCAGATATGCGGAATTGCGTCTCCTGAGAGTAGGCTTGCTGGTCGCCCTTTATTTTAATTTGTACACGCCTTAAGCATTAGATAAAGGCTCTTCGAGGAGTGTGCAGCTTTTTGATTCGGCGCTCCCTCACTTCCTTTTTCTTTCCCTTTCGAGGTCGCTTCCCGGACTTTTGTCCAACCTTCATTTCCTGGTCACTTAATGTACATGCCCATTCTGTTTCCTCCCTCAGGCGCCTTTGATCTCCCTCGAAAGGCGCATGGTCTCCGCCTTCCCCCTCTCCTTTGTCAATAAGCGTCTCCTTCCGAGGGTTCCAGGTTTCACCCGGCATTTCCTTTCAGCATCACAACAAACCTTCGTGTCGTAGGTGAGCACGCTGGCCCTCTTATCCGTCTGTCTGGCTCCAATTTTCCTTCTAGACTGACCTAGGTGTGAGGCCCCTAGTTGCAGCAGCAAGGATAGCACAGTGCTCTCTCTCCCCGTGGTTGTTTCGCCCGTGTAATTCCTTGCTGTGCCGAGGGCCTCACCCCTTCTCCTAATCTTTCCTCCCTTCCCTTACGCAGCCGATTGGGTTGATTCGTTTCCCGGCCCGAACCCTGGTTTCGCGACGTTGCTGCTGGACGCTTTGTTTCTCACTGTCGGGTTTCGAAGCTTTCCGGGGATCACCTCGGCTGAGTATTCACCACTTAACTGACTAGGAGCCCCCCCGAGTGTACCCTGTCCTCTGAGAAATGTCCTTGAGTCCCAATCCTTAACTATTAATTAAGAACGCCTATTGTAGTCCTTCTTTATTCATAGGATCTATCCGTCCCCCTCCTCTACCGTTCCCGCGGCGATGTCGCCCCACCCCTCCTTCCTTTCCCTCTTTGCCCCTTTACTCAGAATTCGAGCCCCTGGCTTTTTCTACCGTCCCCTCCCGTTCATTGTTTCTCGTGCTGGGGCTTTTCGCTTTCCAGCACCGGACATGACGTGGAACGACATCGTCACTTTTCGTTTTTTTTTTGGCGTTGGCATCCGGTTCACTCTTTATTCCACTCTGGCTATCAACTTCGGGCACGAGTTCGCCTCCCTTTTTGTTCTGCGGGGGTTGTCACGGGCGTAACTCCTTCTGCCCTCGTGACTTTCCTTTTGGCTTTCTAACCTGAAGCCGCCAACATGTCTTTCGGACCCTTTAGTTCGAAAATTCGCTCCGATATGGCCGTTTTTTGGAAGCCCTGCTTCGTGTACTCTCAACGCCTTAATTTAAAGCGTAACACCTGGGCCTTTTGTTCCGAATATTTCCTCAATTAGCGGCCGATTACCAGTCCCCTTCCAAAAAGCGTTGCGGTTTTGATTGGCCTTTCTTCGCCTTGGTCTTCGTTGATTTTCGTTCCACTTGTTCGCCCTACTCCGACCTGGACATTTTTCTCCTCTTCTTTGCTTACTCTTCCCAATAGTGCGTTACCTTTTTTCCTCAGAATTACCTTTAAGCATTCATCCTTGCGTTGCAGACGATTCTCTCTCCCCTTTTCGTCCCGTTGCTTCCCAAATTTGCATCTTTGTCCTTCCTGTTACCTAGGAGCGGGGCTGTTGGGTTCCGCTGTTTTTCACGCAACGACGTCCTGCTCTTTACCAGGTATCTTCACGCTTCGGCACCTTTTTCAAGAAGGTCCGGCGGTGCGTAATGTTTCTTGTTGGATACCACCTGCAAAATTTGCGCCCTTCTACCCCCCCAGGACGTGCCGGATGGATATCCTGGCCCCGCCAAAACTAGCTTAAATAGGGCTCCCTGTGTGCCCTATGACTTGAAGACCATTTTCGGCGATGACCGACTGTTCTTCCTTGAACCCAGTTAGTTCATGTTGCGCTTTGGCGTCTCTACCCCCTCCCTATCTTCCGCTGTTGCCGCTCGAGGCGTTAGAGTTCCCATTTGGGGTGACCAGCGACTAATCGGTCAGATTTACCTAATTTCTTGAACTGTTTCCCCCCCCCGTCGCACTTTTTTCCTATGACGATGCCTCTCTTACGTCTGTTGAAAGAACGAGGACGGTAGGTCCCCGCTGAGGCGTTGTTTTATTCATTTCCAATCCTCTCTCGGTATGTCATGGCCCTTCTCTAGCGGCCACATTTTTGCTTGATGGATGATCTGAATCTCTTCGTCCTCAAGTACTAATTCCCTCGCTTAGAGTTATTTGCTGGCGCGAGCTTCCCTCTTTTTGCCCCTACAGCAGCAGAAGCAATTGTGCGCATGCGCAAAGCATTTTTGCCAACCCTGACATCGCCCCCCCGGTAGGTTTATCTCCGTACCGCCATAAGGTCTCTCGTCGCTCTTTGATCTTTTCAGAGAAGACATGCAGGTTTGACCTTTCTCTCGGACCCCTCCTGTTGACCAGAATGATCGGCTCATCGGGACCATCACCGTCTTATACGTCCACATTGAGTATATCCCTTTTCGTTTAAATTTATAGACGGCCGCCTCTCCTTTCGTTGTTTTTCTTTGCTCTATACTGCAGGATTTGGTCAGCCGCCCGTATTCTTTAGGGTTTTAGTCTGAGCCTTCTCCTGCCCCGGCTTTAGCAACTTCGTGATGTTTTCATTGAAGAATGACGCGGCTTTTTCGCCCAGTATTCTTTTGCTCCCCTGGTTCTCTGGGGACCGTCCTGAACCTTGTCCCGGGTTCTCCCCCCTCTTCTTTCGAAGCGGCGCCGCTCGTGACCCCACCCGTTTTTTTTTTTTTACGAGCGGGTCGACCGTGTCCGTAAGGCATTCTACTCGCTACCCCTCTTTCAAACGATTTATGCCGGCCACACCGATCCTTTGCGTTCCCAGTTCGTTTCTTTTTAGAAAGTTCAAGACATGCTGTCCGCCCTTCCCTTAGTGGGAATCCTACCTCTGACCTTGGGCTTTTACGCCGCAGAGGTCCTTCCCCCTATGACTGTCCTCATGTTACTTAGATCTTTGACTCTCGTCCTTTTTTCACGTGATGGTTTGGCTGTAACTTCTTCCCCTCGAGTCTCTTTTTTTTGCCCCGGCAGATGCTCTACGCTGCCCTTTATCAAGCTTCCCCTTTCCTTTTTTTGGCAATACACAGTCGGCATGTATTCGGTCTTTCTTTTCACCTCTCCCCTCAGTCGGCTTTTGCTATCCCTCCTGACAGGGCATATGGATTCTGTCTTCTTCCTCTCTTCCTCCCCCTTTTTTTTTGTTTCTCGGGCCCATGCCAGCCTTGTGTAGGCGGAGCCGCCAGACGTTTTCAGGAAGCCCCGAATGCCCAGACTGTGATTGACTCCCTTGTCCTACTGTCTCGAAAGTTCCGAGTGCAGCGATCCATCTTTCTACCGAGATATCCGAAAACTTTCCCTCCGTGAAGCCCCCCCCATCACGGTTTTGGATTTCTCCGAGGTTTTTCCCCCTACATGAGAAGTGCAAGTGGCGCTGCCATAGGCGGGCCGGGGGTTTAAACATTCCCCCAAGGCCCTGTATGTCTCTGTTCCCAAGAGATCTTCAATGCTCTGTGCAATCCACCTGATGTAAAGATTTCCCTCAAGGGCCGCGTGTTTGCTGCGCCCCTTATTTAACACTTGGTGTGTAGCTAATTTTCAAGGATATGAATAGTACTCCGATTCAGAGACCGAAGCTTTAAATGAAGGCGTGGTGTCCGACCGAACCTCCCTCGTTGAACTCCGCCCTAGTGTCATGGTTGCATGAAGGAGAAAGGTAGACTCAGATCATCGACCCCCCCTTGCTCCCATCCTTCACCTCGTACCCCTTCAGCAACGTAGATC
>Ga0179593_1434730_pt1 | contig 47241 bp, 97 predicted proteins | sample CZODoug2_1_08_16_FD_185931 | JGI IMG/M metagenome (GOLD analysis project Ga0179593, IMG submission 185931) | Vadose zone soil fungal communities from Angelo Coast Range Reserve, California, USA - CZODoug2_1_08_16fungal (PacBio error correction) | ecosystem: Environmental > Terrestrial > Soil >... | reverse complement strand
CCCGAAAGTGCAACGATTGGTCCACGATCCGTTTTGGAGGGTTTTGAAAAGCTCCTCGCTACTGTTTTTCCCCCTTTTTGTTGCCCCTCTTCCGCCCTTTTTGTGCCCCCCGGGGGACCCTTTTTCCCTTCTTCTGAAGGAGTGGGGAAATTGGTTGGACCGTCGGGCCCTTCAAACCCCACAGGGGTTTTTTTTTTTTTTTTTCGTTTTTTTCCCTTGTCCCCACCTTGGAACCCTCACGTTTCACCCCCTTCACTTTTTTTTTTTTCTTCCCCCTCAACATTTTTATTCTTTGTTTCTCAAAAAAAACCCCCAATTGTTTTGTTTTTCTCCTGACATTTTCCTGTTAGGTGACCCCCCCCGATGTGGCCAAGAATCAACCTCTTCCCCTTTTATTTTTTTTCCCCCCCCTTCGGGTTGGATGCACGGTCCTCCACCCCTCCCCCAGATTGTTTTCCGCATTGTTACGTTTTCCGAAGGGTCCCCCCCCCCCTCCCATCGTATATCGGCGGTGGACCCCCCTTTGCATTGGCGCGGAGGGGCTTTCCGTTCTGTTCCCCACCCCTGATTTTTGTTTCTTTTTTTTCCCATAAGAACTTGGCATGTCCCACCCGAGTTTCTTTTTTTCCCCCCACCCCACCAGCGCATGGGTCTTTTTTTCCTCAGATGACATCCCTCTGTTTCTGGTTTTTGTTCTATTTGAATTTCAACCCCTACCCCAGTTTTTTTTTTTCCTGAAGGCCCTTGGGGTTTCTATTTTCTTTGTTTTGTACCCAGCACCTAGTTCCAAGTGTGGAGTGGTGCTTTTCTTTCCTTCTTGCCTCACACCTTTCCTTTTTCGCGCTATGTCTGCCGTTTACCCCCCCAGCCGGTCCTCCCGGTTTTCTGAGGTACCGGACCACATTTTGCCTTGTGCTTTTTTCGCCTTTCCGAACGACCTCATATTCGAAGGCCCCAGTTTTCTGTATTTTGCTGGGCCTATTGTCACCATTCCCTGCCCGAGGGCGCCGGCAAGACTTCGGATTTTTTCACCACCCCCGTTTTCTTTCTTTTTACAGCCTTGGTTTGGGGTTTTTCTTTTTATTTTGGGTGTTTGTGCCCCCCCAAAAGTGGACCCTCGCTTTTTTCGTTCTTTGTTCTGTTTCCTCCGACTTTTCTGTTTTCTTTTGTTTCGTTTCGGCCAGGGGGCTGCCATGTTTTCCTTGTGCCGTCCTTGCTGTCTTTTTTGGGGTGTGTCGTCCGTCCCTCGTTCTTGTGCCGTGTCCTTGGGGACTCCAAGACCCGGCGCCTGCTGTTGTTTTTATTTCCTCCCCCCGCTTCTTCTGTTTTTTTTTCTTGCTCTTTGAAACACACCCCCAATTGATTTTTGGTCGTTCCCCCGTCTTTCCCTTTTGTTCATTTTTCCGTCCTCCCCCAGAGTTTTTCGGAAGGTAATTTTTTCAAGGTTTTTTGTCCGTCTAGAGGGGAGTTCGCCTTGAGGGCCCTTCCATTTCGTGTGGTTCGTCCCTTTTTTTTTTTGTTGTTTCCTTTTTTGATTCGGCCCTTTTTTCCCCCGTTAGTTCGGGCGGATTTGACACAGACCGGTGGTCCGCTTTGTGCTCCCGGGACCCCTTACGTATGGGGCCCTTTCTTTCCAGGCAAAACCTTATCCCCCTCATTTTCTTTCCCTTTTTTTTTTTTTTTTTTCGGGAGATAGGACACTTCAATCCAGGTTTAGTCTGATTATATTTTTCCCAGTTTTTTTTTGGGTTTCTTGTTTTTGACAGTCTTGGGTTCTTTTCTCGGTTCTTTTTGTTGTGCGGGTTTCTTCCTCTTTTTCTTGGGTGGGGGTTATTTTTTTTTGTCCTTTTACAGTCTGCCTATGATTCAAGAGGGGGGGTCTTGGTTGTCCCAGTACTTTTTCGGACCGTCCTTGCGGTGTGAACGACCCCCGCCACTGGAACGTTTTGTTTTCCCGGCAACCCCCTCAAGTCAAAATCCTGCCCCGTTTTTGGGAACACCCAACCTTGTTTTGGTTCCAACAAAGCCTTTGACAACCCCTTCGATCTTTGTCGCCATGGTGGAGTTGACTCTTTCCCCCTTGTGCAGTTGATTCTAGCAACCCTGCGAGTTCTCCTCTTTTTTTGGTCCCCCCTTTTTTTTTTTTTTTTTTTTTTGAGCGACCCCCGCGGCATTGGGTTGTTTTTAAAAACACCTTTTGGTTGGTTTTTAATTTTATTCGTTCGACCCTCTCCCCCCTTTTGGTTTTTTTGCCCCCCCTTCAGTCGTTTTTGCTTTGTCTTCCCCCCAATTTCATAACCTTTTTTCCACAAATTTCTCTTCTTTTTTTTCTTTTGCCCCTTTGGTACGCAGGGGGCTTTTTCTCCTCCAGGAGCGGTTCTTTGCCTAGCCCTGCTTCTTGTAACAAGAGCCCCCACCGTGTGGTTCCCTCACCCTCCCTTTCATGTAGGCTTTTCCTTTTTTTGGACCTCCCCTTTTTTTCTCTCTCCCTGGAAAACCCTTTGGTCCGCCCCACCAACCCCTGTTTTCTTTCGAGACCCTCCTTTGGGGGTGCTATTTCTCCACATGCCTTTTTGCCTCCCCAACACCCTCTTTGCTGTTCCCGATTTCGGGGGACCTTCTTTTTTTCCCGCCCAGTCGGCGCCTGTGCTTTTTTTTCAAAAAGCGGGTTGTTTACCGTTTTTTTTTTGCCAGGTCTTTGGTTGTACTCCCAGGGGCACCTTTATTTTTTATCCAGTTTTCCCCACACAACCCCCCCCTTTCCCCCTTTTTTTTTTGTTTTTTTTTTGGATTGTAGTCAAGGTTGCCCTTTGTTTTTTTTTTCCCCTCTTTTGTGAGTTTGTCCCTTTTTTTATAGTTTTTTCTTCTTTTCAGGGTGTTTGTTTTTTCATATCGTTTTCCGTTTGGACCCGTCCCACAGTGTTGCCTCCGTTTTTTCCTGGCCTTGTGGATTTTTTCCCCCCCCGTCTGTTTGTTTTTTCTGCAGTTTTGTTTTTCTTCCTTGCTTTTTTTTGTGACGTTTTTTGAGGCCCAGATTGTTGTTTCTCCCCTGTGTGGATTTTTCTATATGTTTTTTTTTTTTCTTTGGTTTGGTCTTTTGTTTTTCGTGGTTTTTATTCAGCTCTTTCCCTCGGGGGGACCCCTGGGTTACTGCTGGGTTGCTCCTTTGAAAATCTCCGTTTTTCCTTCTTTTTTCTTCGGGTCCACCAGTCTGGTTTTCCGAAAGTTGGTTTTTTGTTGGTTTGCCGTTTTTTTGTGTGACCAGCTTTCTGTCCCCCACTTTTTTTTCTGTCTTTGTGTAGTCTGGCTTTTTCCACCTCCCAAGTGTGTGACTGTTTATGGGAAGGCGAGCCTCTTTTTTGCTTTCAACCGCAAACCCAACTTTCTCCCGACTTGGGTCACCGGTTGTTGTTTTTGGTGGTTCACCTGCCCCCTTGTTTTTTTGTCCCCCGTTTGATTTGAACGTTTCTCCTCTGTGTCGCCTGTCCCCACTTTTTTTTTCCTTCTTTTCTTTATTATTTCTTTTGGGCTAGTTGTTTTCGTTTCACTGTTCTCCCGCTTTTTTTTTTCCCACCCCCCCCCCCCCACCCCCCACAAAAATTGCTTGTCTGTTTCAGACCGAGTTTTTTTTCTTTTTCTGTGTTGGCCTGGTGGAGTTTCCTTTTTTTTTTTTTCTTTTCCCTTTTTGTTTATTTGCTGGAAGGTTTTTCGCCTGCAAACGACCCTGGTTGTGTCACGTATGTTTTATGAGTTTCCCCCCTTGTTCACCAGCCCCCCTTTCTCGCTTTTGTCGCTGGTCTTTTGTGTTTTTTCTTGTGTGGTGGAATCGTTTTCCCTTTTTAGCCAGTTAGAGGGTTTACAAGCCATTTTTTTTTACCTTTTTCTCCTTTGTTGGACTCTGTCCCTTTTTTGCGACGGTCGGTTTTTTGCTAACCTTGTCCTGCGCTCAGTTTTTTCCCCCGGCCCAATTGGTTTGGGCCTCCCCTGCATGTGTTTCTTTTCTTTGGTTTGTTTTTAAGGTTTTTTGCCCCCCCCCCCCCATTTTTTCCCCCCCCGAGTTTTTTTTCTTTTTTTTCCTGGGAAAAGTTTTTTGTTTTGGGCTTTAGATTCACGTGGGGGAGGTGTCCTCTTTTTTAGTTCGGGTGTTCCGGGTTGTCCCTTTTTTTTCCAGTTTTTTCCCCCCCGGATTTTCTCGGTTGTTTGTTTCAACTTCCAGTATGTCCCCCCTTGACTGAGGAGTTTTTGGTTTCCCACCTTTTGTGCTTTACTTTGCCCCCCTATGAGCCGTTACCTTGTGTCTTCCTTCCCCCCCCGCACCATCGTTTTCGTTCCCCTTCCCCCTTCCTTTAACCACCTTGGGGGTTTTGGCTACAATTGTCGTTTTTTTACGTAAGCCCCCACTGGTCCTGGTCTTATTCTTTGCGTCGTGAGTTTTTTTTTTGCCAACCGCACTTAAGATTCCCTTGCAAGTTTCTTTTTTTTTTTAACATTCCATACTTTGTTTTCCCGCGTGTCCTCGTTTTGCCCACCACTGTGTCCATACACTTTTTCTCCCTTTCCACCCTGTTCATCCTTCAAGGTGCTGTCACCCCCTCCGGTTGGCCCGTTTTTCAGTTTGCTCATTTTTCTTGGCTTTCAAACAAACCCCTGCCGCACCCCCCCCCCCCTTTTTTCCCCTTTCCGTCTGTGGGGACCCCTGTGTTCTCTGCCCCACACTTCCCCGGTTCTATCCGTTCGCTGGTCTTTTTAGATTGGGTGTCTGTTTTTTTTGTTGCTAGCAACCCACCCTTTTTTGTTCATGACCATTTCCCATCCCCCCCCTGCTTTGGCAATGTGTTTTTTCACCGATACCTGTTGAACTTTGATCCCAGATTCCTCCCGCAAGTTTTTTGCTCTGTTTTTTCAAGCTTGGTTTTGCCCGAAAAATTCCCCCCCCCACCCTTCCCCTCGTTATTCGAATTCAAGTTTTTTTTTTTCCCCCGCCCCATTTTTTACTAAACCCCCCCCTGCTTGACTTTTGCCCTTTTTTTCCTCAGTCTGTTTGTAGTCCTTATTTCCTCATTTTCCTGGCCCGCCCCCCCCTTTTTTTTTTTCTTGGCCGCTTGTCCATTTTTACCCTTCCCCCACGGGTCCAACATTTTTTTTCCCCTCAGTTGGCCATTCGCCTTCCGTCTTTATAGTTTGTTTTTTTCCTTCTGGCTTCTTCCTTCAAAAAAAGCCTTTCTCCGACATTACTCGTTGCTACCTTCATTGTTGTTCCCCCTGGATTTTGCTTCTGTTGTTTTTCAGTTTCAGGTATGGAATTGTCCCTGTTTTTTATTCCACCCCCCCCCCTTTTTTTGTTTTTTGCACATGCCCACACTATTTTTGGTGTGTTGCCTAAAACTCCTGACTTTTCCAATCCTCTTTTTCCGTCCCCCCCCCCCCCCCACCCCCCTATTTTTGAGTTTTTACTGTGTGTTGTGTCCGACGTCGTTTTTGGTTGTTTCCCTTTTTGTTGCTTTTTTTTTTGTGGTGGTTTGCCCGTTTCTGGCCCGTTTTTTGATTGTTGACCAACGTGGGCTAAAGAACTGTTTTGCTGCCCCCCCCCCCCTTCCCGTTGCGATTGGTGTTTTTTCTTTTTTAACACCCCCAGTTGTGCGCCGTTTCTTTTTTTTTCCCGCCCCTTGTTTTTGTTTTGAACCACTTTGGGCTGTTGATACTCCCACCCTGGCACCTTTTGTTCTTAAAACCTTTGCGCCTTTTTTTTTGGGGGAAGAGTTTTCCCCCCCCCGACCAACCCGTGCCTTGTTTTCCCTTCCCCCTGGTTTTTGACGTGGGCCCACCCTTCCGTCGTTTTTTCTGAGTCTTCCGTGTTTTCCCTCCCCGTCTGTGTTTGACTTTCTTCCTTTCTCCAAACCTTGGTCTGTTGTGTTTTTCCTTTTTTGTGGTGGCCCCCCCCCCCCCCCCCCTCTTTTGTGTTTCAACCATCCCGAAATGACCTTGAGGGCCCCCCCCCAACCACCCCTCTTTTTTTTTGTTCTTCCCCAAAGTGTGTGTGATCGTTGTTTTTTTCTCCCAACCGAAGGGTTTTTTTTTTTTTCTTTCCTCGTTCTCCTGTTTTTCAGTCTTGGGTTCGGGTTACCTTCCACCAAAAACAAACATTTCTTTTTTTTTTTTTTCACGTTGGTTCTTTGTCCTTTTTTGCCCCCACCTCGGATTTGTTGCTCTTTTTCCCCCCCCCCCCCCTCCCCACAAAGTATTTTTGTTTTCCCAACCCCCCTTCCCAATGATTCCCCGTTCTACCCCCATTGACCCTGAACCCCCTCCAACCCCCCTTTTTGATGAAATGGCCCCTCTTTTTGGAACCTTCTTTTTGTTTTTTCTTTTCCAGTGGACAACCCGAAATCTCTGCTGGTTTTCCGTTGTGTTTCTTTCCTTTCCTTTGGCAAAGTCCTACTCCCCCCCACTGGTTTTTGCTGTATCGTGACCCTCCCCCACACCACACCCTGTCTCCCAAAGTTTTCCCCTTCCGTCCCGCAAAGACCACTAACCCAACTTTTCTTTATTTTTGTTCTCCCCCTTGTTGTTTGTGTTTTGCCCCTTCCCGCTTGAGTACCTTTGTCTTCTGTTCTGTGTCTCTTTCCCGTCGTCGCCGTTTTTTTTGGTTTCTCCCCCTCCGTCCCCCACGTACCACCAACACTCTGTTCGTTTTTTTTTTGTGCCCAGCGTTTCCCTTCCAGGTGGAACCACGACCTAGTTTTCCATGGTGTTGCTGAATTCAAACCCTAACAACAAAAACAAAAAAAGTAATCGACCCATGCTTCTTTTTTTAACAGCCCCCAACTTCATTTGCTTTTTGGGGGGAGAGGGAAGTCCTGGTTTATTTCCCCTGGGCTAAAGTATCTCTGTTCCTTTTTTGGGTGCACTCTCTCCACCTTGTGTTTTTGGTACATCTGGTCCCCCCCTAGGGGACCAACCTCCCTTCCATTCTTGGTGGGCCCCCCCCCAACTTTTTTCCCCCCACAGCACAGTGTTCGGACGTTTTTGGGCACGTCCCTTCTCCCAAGCCACGTCCCCTGCTTTGTGGTTCCCGGGGTTTGTTTTTCCCCCGATGGATTTCTCTACTTTTTTTTTTTTTCTTTCTTTTTTTCCGCTTGTCCCCCCCCCCTAGCTGGTTGTCCTGGTCTTTTTGTTTTTGTAGCAACTTCACTTTACCTTTTCCCCCCCCCCGTTTGTGATTTCCACACCTCCCACCTTTTTTTCTTTGTTTCTAAAAACCCCTTTTTTTTCCCTTTCTTCACCAAAATTACACTTTTTGTTTTTTCTGATGTCACTTTTTTATTCTTTTCTCATCACTTTTTTTGGGTTTTGTTTTTGTTTTTTTTTTCGAGGTTTTTTTCCTTTCCCACCTTCCTTTGTTTTTCCTTAGTTTTCTGTTGGAAATTTTTTCCCCAGTCCTGGTTAGTGTTTGTAGAAAATCCTTGTTAAGACCAGCAGTGGACCCTTTTTTGGCGGGTTGACGTGTTCCCCCACCACAAACAAAAACCCCCCCCCCCCTCCTGTCCCTTTTTTGGTAGTTTTATATTTTTTCTGGGGTGCTCCCAGTTTGCCCTACTTTGGAACCCCGTTTGTTTTCGGGGGACGTTGCCCTTCCCTGCGCTCTTCTTTTTTTGACCCCCCCCCAAAAACCGGTGGTTGTTTGCGTCCCACCCCTCTTTTTCACGGCCCCCCCTTTTTTTTTTTTTTCCTCTGTAGGCGGTGGGTCCTCTTCTCGGGGGAACCTCATCATCATTGATCTTCCTTAATTTTTCTGCTTTTTTCTTCTATTGTTTGGTTTATCTCCTTTACCCCTGGGTGGTCCCCTTTTTTGTTGATTGGTTTTTTTTGTTTTTATTATGAGGATTCCCAGTTTCCTTCAATTCTTTAAACTCGTGCAGTTTTGCGCTTTTGTGCCCCCCCCGTGTCCCCTTTCTTTTTTTTTTTCTTTTTTTTTTGACGGGGTCGTTTCCCCCAAAACTTTGTGGGGCCCCAGGGTGCCCCCCCTTGCGTTTTTCTTGTTTTTCTTGTTTTGATGTCACTCACTGACGATTCAAGTCTTTTTCACTTGTTGTATTTTTTTTTTGGAGTTTCCGTTTTTTTTGATCTAGTTTTTTTATCATTTCTTCCCCCCCCCACCTCCCGACCCCCACCGGGATTTTTTTTCTCTTGTTTTTCCGTGTGGAGGAGAGGTTTTGGTACCCATTTTCGTTCCTTGTCTCTCTAACCCTCTTATTTCTTTTCTCTTCGCGGTTCACTCTATACACCCACCTTTAGCTTGGATTATCTTGCTCCTCCCTTCTTTGGCTTGCTTTTTTTGTTTTGGAGGCTCCATCTGTGTTTACACTCACCCCCCCAATTCAGTCGTTGAGACGGTCTTGTATACTTTTTTTTTTCCATTAAAGTGTCCTTCTAGTGATGGGTTTTATTCAACACAAAACCACATCCCTCAAAACACCACTGATTTGTCTTTCTCTGTTCGTGTTCTTTTTTTTTTTCGTTTGGGTACTATTTCAAGGGCCCTTCCTTCCCCCCCCTGCCTTTGGTGCCGTTGTTCTTCTTTCTTGTGGTCTCCCATGTTTTTTGTTTTTTTTTCTCCCCAGACACGTCGTGTCTTTTTTTTTTTTTTTTGTTTCACCGTGGTGAGATAACTTTTTTTTGGTGGTTTTTCTCCCCAAGAATGAGACCCCCCCAGCACCTGTTTTTTTTTTTTGTGGATACTTTTTTTTCCCCGGTTTGTTGTATGGTAAGGAGGTTTTGTCCTTGACCATTATTTCTTGGCGCTCTTTTTCTTCACAGAATTGAGCGCGCGGTTCTGGTCCAATTTCTGTTTTTTCCTCCTTTGATTGTGGGTCCCCATTCCGTATTTTCTTTTTTTTTGTTCCAGCAAACGTATTTGTGTTGAATCTTCCCTTTGACCTTTATGTTGTCCCCTCCACTGACTTTGTTTCACCCCCCCCCCTTTTTCCCCCCCCTTCCCCCCCCCTCCCAGCGGTCCCCCGATTTTTATGGGTTTTCCCCCCTGCCCCTTCTCAACCCGCCCCCTCCCCTGTTGTGCTTTTTGTTTACAAATCCCCCTTCCCTTTTTCTTCAGGTTTGACAAACCAAGGTGTTACATTTCGCTGGTTTCTTCCTGTTGTTTTCTTTTTTTCCCCCCCCCCTCCAAGTTTTTTTTTCCCCTTTTTTTTTTTTTTTTTTGTTTCTCTTTCCCGAGGTTTTTTTTTTTTTCTTCCCTTACCAAGGTAAACCACACAACTCCTATAACACCCCCCTTGTCTGTTTGGTGTTTTTTTTCCCCACGCCCCCATTCCGATTTGTTGCCACCCCAATTTCCCCCCCCCTGCGAGTTTGTTCCTTTTTTTTTTTTTCTTTTTTTCCTTTTTTCTTCTTTTTTTTTGCCCTCTTTTTTTCCCGGTCTTTTCTTCCCCCCTCTCCGGCGCGCGCACCCTTATGGTGTCTTTTTTTCTTTTTTCCGCCAGGGGGTTTGTTGGTCCCTTTTGGGGCCAACCCCTCTGCCCGATTTTTTGTGATCTCTTCCCCCCATCGCGTTTTTTTTTTTTCTGTCCTCTCTTCTCGCACAGAACTTGTCGGGGGCGACCAGTTTTACCCTTCACAAAAATGGTGTTTTTTTTTTTCCCCCCCATGTGGGCCGTTATTTTTCTTTTTCGCCCTACCCCTTGCCTTTTTTCTCTTGTTACCCCCCCACCCTTTGGGTTTGGGTTTTGTCTTGGTTCATTTTTTTTTACTGTGTTTTGATACTCATTGTCTTTTGTCCCGTTTGGTATCTTCCTTAACCCCTTCTTTCCGTGTCGTCTCCTTTTTCTTTTTTTGGAGTGGATTGTGACGCCGACGCAGGGACAACAAATTTTTACGGTTCAGGTTTTTTTCTTTTACACCCCCAGACTCACATTTTTGCCCATTAAGGTCATACTCTTTTCTTTCCTAGACCTTTCTCTTTGTCTTTTTGTCACGTTGTGGTTTTTCCCAAGTTTTTTTTTCTCACAACCGTCCTACTTCCTCCCCTGTATAGTTTCCCACTTTTTTTTCATTGGTGGAGTGGGTTTTTTTCTGTTCTACCCCCCGACCCCTGTCCCTCCCTAAGTGTGAACCCTCCCCTCCTCCTTCCCCGTTTTTGTGGCGTCCTCCCCAGTTGAGCTATGTCACATGGGTTTGTGATCCCCCGCCCTCCCGATTTTGTTTCTCCGCCCGGATTTCCATACCACTCCCTTTCCGTTTTTGTCCCCTACCAGTTTCCTCTGAATCGCCCCGTCCCCCAAATTTTGCCCACTCTTTTCTCCATGCTTCCTGTGCGAGGTGGGGTGCCCCCCCGCCCCGGGCCCCTCCCCAGGCTTTTCATACTCCCTGGATTTTCTCCAGGTCTTTTCTGTGGCCTTTGCCCATTTTTTTCCCCCCCGCCCGAGACCTCTCTTTCCCCAACCCCCCAACGTCTTTTTTTGCGGACGTTTTTTACCTGGTTCTTTGTGTGTTCTGGTCAGTGTTTTTTTCCCCCTTTTTGCCGGTTTCCTCCCCCCCCCACTGCTTCACACCCGTCTTTTTTTTTTTTTCTTCCCCCACCGCGCCCTTTTTTTTGTCTGCTAGCCTCCCATTCTTTTTTTGTTCCAGTTATTTTCTAAAACCACGTGGGTTTTCCCGGCGGTCTTTTTCCACCTGCGAGCCCCCCCAGTATTTCGTTCGAGCCCCCAGAACTTCCCTTTTTTTTGCCCACCCCCTTTTTCCTTTCCCCTGGTGTTTTCGGCCCCCCTGCACGACTTGTCTCTCCCCCTTCTTGCTGACCTGTCTTTTTGGGGTTCCCCCCCGCCGGCGTTGTTTCCTTTTTTGTGTACCCTTCGAACATGGCCATGTTTTTTTTCTTTTTAGTTGTTTGTTTTTGGTTCCCCTTCTCCCCCCCCTTCCCGACGTTCTTCTTTAAGTGGGCCCTTCGTATCCCCATCTCTTACAGGAACACGACTTCCCCCACTTGATTGTTCCTCTTTCACGCTGTTTTGACGCATCTTATTCCTCCTTTTCTAGGGCTTTTTTTTTTATTTCGGCCCCCTTTTCTTTTTTACTTTGGTTTTTTCACCTTTAAGTGCTTTCTTTTGCCTTTTTTGACCAGAACATCAAATTTTTTGGTTCCTTTTTCCCCCTGGGACCCCAACCGTTTGCGCCCTTTTTTTTTTCTTTCCCCCCACCTTTCAAGGGGTCCTTTTCTAGTCGGGGGGGGGGGGGTCTTGGAAACGTTGGCCCACCTGGTGGTGTTTCCCCAGAAAGAACACCGTTTTTGACCCTCTTCCGGTTTTTTTTCTCCCCCCCCCTTTCACACCCCCCCTGTGCGGTTTTTTCCTATTCTGTTGTCCACCGGGGGGTCCGCTTCTGTCTTTTTCTGTGTGTAGCCCCATCTGTGGATGACCCTCGTTTTAGGAAGTTTTTTTCTGCCCCGCTGTCAGCCTGCCGGGTGGATCACACCCCCCAAACCACGTAATGTTGGCAGAAGTTTGGGCCCTTCGTTTTTGGTTTGGTTTTTCCCCCCCCTTTTTTCTCCGCGAAAACACTTGGATGTTTTGTCCATGGCCCTTGGTTTTTCCTTTTTTTTCTGTAAGCCACGTGGGCGCTCCCTCCGGGGTTGTGCCCTTTAGACACATTGTTTTACGTTATTGTTTTCCCTTGGGTCGTGCGGTACGGGGGGGAACCCTCTTTGACCACCGCGTGACCCTCCCTTTCCGAGATGGATTGTTTTTCCTCCTTCTACGCTGGGGTGTGGAGTCCCCCCGCTGGTCCCCCCCCCCCCCTTTCAGTCATGTCTGAGCCTTCTTTTTTCCAACAACACCATTCCCCAAACCCCCCCCACCCTTTTCCTTTTTTCCCCCCCCAAAAATTGTGCCCAGTTTTGTAATCCCCCCCCGACACCAATTTTTCCCCCCCCCCGGTTTTTCAGCCGCCATCACTTCCCCCCCTTTCTGTCGTTTGCCCTGTCCAAGTCCCCTTTTTGGAAACCTTTTTCCCCGACGAAACATCCGTGGTTTTTCCTTTGATTCCTTTCCGCTGGGGGTTTTCTGGCGCGGGGTTCCCCCTCCCCACTTTTGTTTTTGGTTCTTTTTTCCACCAACCCCCCCCCTTTTTTTCCTCCTTCAGACTTTTTTTTTTTCTTCACAGTCCCCTGCTGTTGCCGCCCACCTCCCGCTTTTGGAATGCAACATCCCCCCACCCACTTTTTTAGGCATGGTTTGACACAGGCAGGTTGCTGTTTTTGCCAGGCCTCTTTTCTTTTCTTGTGATTTGGGCTGGTGACCTCTGTGCTGTCCCCGTTCCCGTGGGCTGTTTGCTTAATGCCCTCCCCCCACAAGTCTTTTTACTAAGGAAGTTTTTCATGCTTGGTTTGGCCTGTTTCCCTTTTTTTTTGTTTTCAGGCTTGGTGACAGTATTTCCCCCCCCAATGGCTCTTCCGCTCCACCCTTTCCTTTCCGGGAGTATTTTTTATTTCCCCCTTTGGGTACCACCTGTTTCCCGCCTTGTTTTTGCGCGTTTTTTCCCTGTTTGTAGGGTTTGTGGGGTTCCCAGTTTCTTTCCCGCAACTCGGTGCAATTGTTCTTTTGATTCCATTTTTTCTCTGTAGCTGGTCCTTGACTGGCCCTTTTTATCAATTTGGAGCCTTCCTTTTTCCCTTTTTCTTTCTTTTCTTTGGTTGCTGCGTGTATTATACGCAGGGTCCCTTGGAAGGATGGGGCGCTGGGTTTTTGCCCTGGGATTTTTTCTCCCCCCCCCACCCCCCCCCTGTTCGTGGTCCCAGAGGGGTCTGTTTTTTTTTTTTTTTTTGGGTTTCTTTTTTTTTTGTGTACAGAAAGTCCACTTTTGTCCTTGTTTGCAATGGTTTTTCCGCTTCCCCAGTTCTTCCTGGGGTTGGATCCCACACACTTATTGTTTGCTACCCCCCCGGTCCGTTTCTCATTGCCCTTTTTTTGTGTTGCCCCTGCTTATTGTTCCGGTTCGTTGGGTTCCTTTTTCCTTCGGCGTTGTTTCCCCTGGCCCCCCAGTTTATTCGTTGGCCTCTTGTCCCTGGATTCTTTTTTCGATATGAATATAGCGTTTCTTTCTATTTTCAGTTGATTCTGTAGCGTCTTTGATCCCCCCCCCTGTTTCCCCTCCCCCCCCCCCTTTTGGTGGCGTTAGTCACTGCGCGCTGTTTTGGTTGGCCTTGGGGTCACCCATTCTTTTTTTTTTTTTTTTTTTTGAAATTCTTTTTTTTTTCCGGTCTTAACCTGCATCTTCCCCCCTCCTTTTGATCCCTCTTTGTTGGTATTTTTTTGTATCAAGAATTCTTAACTTCCCTCTAATTTCCTTTTCCCGTTTAACTTTTTTTTTGTCGGGATGACTCTTTCAGGGACTGGCCTTTTTTAGCATTGTTTCGGACCCTGTTTCAGGGGTGACGGGTGCCCCCCTCCATGTCATTCTTATTTTGTAGTTTTTTCATTGCTCCATCCCTTCACCCCTTCGAGGAAGAGTTGTCTTTTTTCCTTTTTTTTTTATGGTGGTGTCTTTTTTTTCCCTCCCTTTTTCCTTTGGGATACCCTTTCTGGCCGCACTAACCATGCCCGTGGATGCCTGTGTTTTTCCGTGACCCGCCCCCCTTCTCTTTTCTCACCCCAATTAGGTGGCTGCCCCCACGGTTGTCGTGTTTGGTTTTTCCCCCCCCTGGACTTGTTGTTAAAACCCCCCCTTTGAAAGGGTCCCCGTGCCGGATTCTGGTTGGCCCGTCACGTGGGTGGTTCGCCAGCGGGAGGGGATTCGACCTCTTAGTTGCCCGTCCTTCCCCTTCCTCAGGTTGCGCGGGAGACCACTCGGACCAATCTCTCAAAACTTTGCTGTTTTGCCTTTGAGACCCACCCCGTTTTTTTTTTTTTTTTACCTTGTTCCCTGAACTACCTTTTTTTTTTTCCTTGATACCCCCATTTTTTTCCCCCTTCTTAAGGATTTGGCGTCCTGCGCTCCAGGAAGACTTTTCACCTGTCCAGTCCCCCCTGGGGTTTTTTCTCGAAACCCGCTTGTGTATCTTTTCCCCCTGCCCTTTTTTTTTTTCGGCTGCCTTTTTGGGAAGCGCGGTTTGCCCTTTCTCATTTGGGTTTGCGCCCCTGGTTCCCTCGTGTGTCAAACCCCCCTTTCTTTCCTTTTTTCCCTTTGTTGCCCCCACCCTACACAGCTTTTTTTGTTTTTTGCTACCAATTTTTTTTTGGTTGGGTTTTTGCCTGTTTGTTTTTTTCCCCCCTTGGGACTTTACCTTTTTTTTGTTGGTGCTTGCTCCCCCCTTTTGCGCGCGCCAGAAGTCCCCTCTTTTGTTTTTTACCTCTCCACCTTCTCTTGTTTTTTTATTGTAGAGTTTACCATTTCCTTGGCCTCTTTTTCATGTCGTGTTGCTCTTGCTGTTGCGACTGTCCACTTTCTTCTCGTTCTGGATGTTCTTGTTTCTTTTTTTTCCTTTTTCGCCCCCTTATTTTTTTCGTTAAATCCCAGGGTTTTGATAAAAGTGGTTTCCTCTTTGTTCGCGGGGCAATTTTTGGGTCATCCCTTTTTTTTTTTTTCGGTTTTTTTTTCTTGTGCCGGCCTTCCTATCCCCCCATTTTTTGGGGGTTTCATTGTAGCGCTTTTTTTTGTTTTCTTTTTCCCCATTCAACACTGCTTTTCTCCTCAGTTGTTTTTACCGTTTGAGTGTGCGGCTTGTGTCCCCCCGTGGGTTCTCCTCTTTCCCAGTTGAGTCAAAAACCCTTTTTCATCCAAGTCTTCTTCTCCCCCCTGTGTTCGTTTTGGTGGATTTTCTTCCATTTTTTGGACTCTGGGGATTGTTTTTGTGTTTCCGCCTCTTTTTTTTTTGTGTTTGGCCCCTGGTGTTTTTAGCCCCTTTGCTTTTTTTACCCCTCCACAAACTAAATAGGGGCTCCCCGCATAGGTTTTTTTTTTTCCCTTTGTACTTCCCCTGGTTTTTCCCCAGTGTTGCCAGCCGTTACCTTACTTTTTTGTTTTTTTGTTTTTCCTTTTCTTTGTGTTTTTTTTTTTTTTTTTTTTTTTTTTCCCCCCCACCGGGTGGCGCTGGGATGTTCGTTTCAGTCTCCCCCACCTTTTTCTTTCCAGTTAGAGGTGTTAGTCTTTTTTTTTCCCCCCTTTTTTGTTTTTTTTTCTTTGTTTTCCAGTGGCCCTTTTGGTGTAATAGGTTCTGGGGGGTGGTTTTTTCCCCCTGGTGTTGTTCCCCCCCCCCCCTGGGTTGTCTTTTGGCCCCACCGAGTTTTTTTTTGGCTCTTTTTTATTGGCCAAACTTCTGGGGGGCTTGCTTTTTTATGTTTCCCTTTTTTTCCAGGCCAAGTGGGTTCGCCTTTTGTTCACAGGTGGGTGGCTCTTTTTAGAGGGACGCCCCCTGGCATGTTTCCCGTGTTTTTTATTTTGTATTCTAATGTCTTTTTTTTGTCCCCGAGCGCCTCTTTTTTATTTTCGCAACCCGAAGTGTTTGCCTTTTCTCCATCTTCCCTTTTGTAGTTTTTTGGGTCTCACTCTTTCAGCACAGTCGTAGTCCACTTTTTTTTTTTTTGGTGTGAAATATCCCCCCCAAGTCCCATCATTGCGACCGTCTACCTGTCGGTTGCCCAACGGACGATTTTTTCTCTCTCCCATTGCAAGACCCCCTCTTTTGTTCTGTCCTCCCATCACCATTGCATTCACTTAGAGACCCAACCACACACTACCCACCTTTTTTTTTTTGTTTTAAATTGTCCAATCGTGCCTAGTACACGCACCCCCTCACCGTTTTAGGTTTTGACCAGATCCCCCCTTTCCCCCCCAATGTTTGTTTGAGTCACCAATTTTTTGAACACTTCGTCCTTTTTACAAATTTTTGTTTCGCTCTTTTTTTCTTTTGCTTGCCCTCCACCCTCATTCTCGTTTTAAGGGTTCCCCTTTTCTCCCCTTCCGCTTTTGCGTGGTGTTTGCCCCCGGCACCCAAAAATTCCCTTCGCTTTTGTCCAAAAATTATTTTCTTTTTTTTTGCAAGAAGTTCCTTCCAGCTGCACGAGCGGTTTTTTCTAGCACCTTCCCCCAAGTAACCCCCTTCTTCCAGGATTTTTTTTTCTTTTTTTTTTCTAAAAGTGGGCCGTCGGGCGACTTTGCCCTTTTTTTTTGTTTTTTCTTTTTTTTTCTCAACGCCGGGGTTGTTCCCCCCTCCCCAGCAACAAAACCCTTTTTCCCACCTTACACACCCCCCTCCTCCGTCTTCTCTCTCCAGCTTTTTCCCCTGGTTTTGGTCGGACCCCGGGCACGTTAAAGGCGTTTTTTCTCTCTCGAGTTTTTTCTCCCTTTGTCGACCGCCGTGTTTTTTACCCAAACCGAATTCACGGTTTCTCTTGCGCCCCTTTTTCTTGGGACTCGTGGTTTCCTTTTACCTTTTTTTTTTTTTGTGGAAACTTTTTTTTTTTCCCCCCACCGGCCATACCTGTAGTCTGTAAGCTTTTTCTTTCTTCATCCCACTCTTTTCCCCCCTTGTTTGCCCACCCCGATTTTTTGATTCCGCTTTTCTGTACCTGGACATTCCCTGCATGCATTGTTGTTTGGGTTATCAATGATTCCCTGTGACCTTTTTTTTCTACCATTTTTCGAGTTTGCGCCGTTTTTTGGGTTTTGCCCCGTTTCCGAGTTTGTTGCGGGTCCTGTGTTCTTCTTTTTGTTTTCCTTCCCCATCTTCTCAAAGGATCCTAGTCGAGTGTCAACGTCAGCTGTTTTTTGAGGCCCCCCCGTTTCTTTTTTCTGTATTCTTCCCCCTTTCTCAACCACCCACTGTGCCCTTGGCGACTTTTTTTCCTTTTGCACGTTTTTCCCCCTTTTTTTTCTGGCTTTCCTTTATGGTCGTTGGGGGTTCGTTTTTCCTTTCCACCTCCTCGCCGCCTTTCCCCTTTGTGCGTCCCGTTACCGTCCTTCAAAATCACTCTCCCCCCCACTGTGCTTTTGCCTTTTTCGTCTTTACAAAGTCTCTTTCCCTCTCCCCCCCACCGACCTTTCTTTTTTTTTCTTTGTGTCTGTAGTAACAACAATCTACCTTGACACAGCCTTTCACCCCCAAACACGTCTTTCCTGTTCCAACCCGTTTCTCCCCCTTTTTTCTGCCGATGTGTGGCCTTTCCCAAACACAACTTTGTCCCTTTTTCCTTTTTTTTGTTGTTCCCCCCCCTTTTTCGGTCGAACTTCCTTGGGTTTCTTCCCCACGGACCCCATTTGTTGTTGGTTCATCTTCTTTGACTTGAGTCTGGGTTCTTCACCTCAGCTCGCTTTACTTCCCTTTTCGTTTTTGACCTTGTGTCCTTCCTTCCCCCAGTTGTTCCTTGTGTTTACCACGACGTATTTCATTCCGTTTTTCCCTTTTTTTTTTTTTGAACCCCAGGTGGTACCCCGGGAGAGCTGGCTACATCCATGTGCTTCCTTACCTGTTGCCCCCCGAAATAACCCTTCCGGCCTTTTCCTCCCCGCTCGAGGGCCTCATTCCCACACCCGCCAAACCCTACCCCCGTTCGGTGGACGACCTTGCTGTTCCGCCCAGCCTAAATCAAATCTTTCCGAATTTTTCTTTTACTGGCGGCGTGATCTTTTTTTTTTTAGTTCGTTTTGCCCCAGTCACCTTTTTTTCCTTCTATTTCCGATCCTTGGCATACCTCATGTTTGCCCCCGCCTCGCCCTTTTCTGCCCGGGTTGCTTTTTCTTCCCCCCTTTTTTTTGTTTTCTGGGCGGGTACGTTTTTTTTTCCGCCCCACATTTTTTGTGTTTGCACCACCCCCTTCATTTTTGTACAGTCTTCGCGCCACCGATCTGGGTCATCTTCCCCCCTGTGTTAGTCTCACTCCCTGCGTTTCCCCCTTTCCCCCCCCCCCCCCCCCTGCCGGCATGATTCAGGGTAATTTTCGCGCCGTACTTTGGTTGGTCCTGTGTGACCCCCCCCCTTCACAAAAGACCATTCCTTGGGGTGTTACAACAGTGTTTTTTTTGGTTTTTTTACCGGCGCAACCAGCAGAGCGTTTTATACCCTGGCTGCCTCATGTTGCCTCCCCGCCCCCCCCCATTTTACATTTTGAGACACCAACTTCTCCCTAGTTGTGTCCCCCTCCCCCCCCCCCTTTTCTCAACCGTTTTTTTGAGTGCCCTTTCCCCGTGGTAACGTGTGCTTCCCGAGATTCCCGAATCTTTCTTTCCGTTTTCTTCGTATGCCCCCCAAAATACCCACCCCCAACCTGTTTTTTGCCCTTTTTCCTCGCACGAGGCTCTTTTTGTCCCGGGGCTCCCTTGGGTTTTTTTTCGCGTCTCTCTTTGTTCATGAAACATGCGATTTCCCCACAGTTTTCATCTTGACGCTTCCCTTTTTTTTACCTTTCTTTTCGAGTGCCCCCTCAAAGTTAGTCCTTTTCCATACACACCTTTGTGGGTTTTCTCCCGCGGACATTTTTCCGTTGGGGTCACACATATGGTTTCCCCCCTTGATCCTTCTACCTACCTTCCCTCACCCCCCACGACGACCCCCGCCATTTTTGCTTCTAGCCCCAAGAACATCTTTTTTTGTTTTACTTACCTAGAATCCGTGCTCCCAGTTCGGGAATCGTGCCCCCTCCCCCCCCCCCCAGGTGTGTTGACGCTTTTTGTGGTTCGCTTCCCCACTCAGTCCCTCGCATTTTGTCCCTAAGGTGTGACCACTCCAAGTCTTTTTTTTTTTGGTTTCCCCTTTGGGACTGGTGCCCGCAATACCTTTTTTTTGTGTCTCAACTTTTGTGTTTGTTAATCCTACCAGGCCTCCCACAGTTGCCCTCCCTGACGGCCTAATGTTACCACTTCTTTCCCCCAAGAAACTTTTTCATTTTCCTTCAGTTCCGCCCCCGTTTTTTGTTGTTTGTGAACGAAGTGTTTTGGCTGGTTTTGTTCCCACTACTTTTCCCCTTTTGTCCCCCATGATGTCTGCCTAACCGCTATCCCCTTGCTCAGCTTTTTCACGTCCCGAACAGTGCGCTTTGGAGGATGTCTATTGTTCCCCTGCCAGACTCCTTCTCTCTGCCCCCATTTTTTGTCATCCTGAAGGGGTCCGCAAGGCGATTTACCTACCTTTTTCTTATACTTACTCTTGTTTTTTTGTTTTTCCGTCGATGTACCCCCTTGGTGTGTTCATCTTTTTGTGGTGGTTTCTTTTCCAATAGTTTTTTTTTTTTTTTTTCCCCCCCCTACCTTGGTTGCCTCCAACAAAAGAATCCCCCCTTTTCAAACCTTGGACTTTTTGGTTGCAATTACTTCTCGAGGATAGGTGTTTTGACTCTTCCGTTGTTGTTTTTTGCTGTCTGCCTTGTTTGCAGGTTTCTGCTTTTTTTTCGCCTGGTTCTTTCCGTGGGCTAGTTTTTTGCGGGGGGGGGGTTTGTGTATTTTTTTTTTGAGGTTTGAATTTTTACAACCCCCTTTGCTTTCTGTTTCCTTGCTTTCCCTTTTTTGCTCTGTGATTTTCGTTTCTCCACCAGCTATTGTTTTTCGGAACCATGGCTGACCCACCTTTTTGAGCACCCCCCAAGGGTGGGTGAATCCCCCGTCCAAAACCACCCCCCCCCTCGAAGTTGTCTTCATCGAAGTGTGCGGAATGGGGTTGTGTTCCTGGGCTGCTCCACGCCCCCCCTGTTCCTTTTTTGACCGTTTTGTGGACGTGTTTCTCCCCGTTTCCTTCCTGGGGGGGCATCCCCTCGACTCCGTTTTTTTCCGGTGTCAGTTCGGCGTGTTCCACCACCAAGTTTTTGTACCCCCCCTTTTTTTTTTCTGGGTGTTGGCGGGACGGGTTTCCCCCCCTTTTTCTGTTTTGCCTTCCCCCTGCGGTTTTTCACTTTTGACATTTACATCCGCTTTTGGTTTGATTTTAATTTATTGGTTTTATTTTTTTTTTTTCACACTCCCAAATCTTGCGTTTTCTTATTGAAATTCCTGCGGAGTGTTGCCCCAATGTCGCCTGTACCGACCCTCTGGACCTTCTTTCCCAATTTTTTCTTAAGTGCGTGTGGCTCGCGTAGGTGGAACATTGTTTTTCTCTTTTTTTTTTTTCCTGGTTTCCCCGGGTGCGGGGGTGTGCTTTCTTTACCGCTTCTTGTGTTTGGTGTTTCCCTGGTTTTTTTTTTGACTTTTTTGCGCAGTTTCCCCCTGATGTTTCCCCAACCGTGGTCCCCCCACCTGATTTTTTTTGTGTAGAAATTTGATGGTTTTCCCTTCGCTTCCTCGCGTCCCGCTTTTAGCTCTTTCGTGTTGTGTATCATTTTTTCGAGTTTTTTCCCCGCATTTATACCCCTCCCTCGTATCTCCATCTTGTCTAACCCTCGCCGAGCCAGATTAGACTCCACCCCGTTGCTTTTTGAAGAGGTTGTTTTCCCACCCTTTTCATCACACGGGGTTAGATCCTCTAGATTCCTCGGTTTCCTTTCCCCTCTTTTTAGTTCAGTTTTGAACGTAACCCCTTTTCTCTTTTTTTTTCTCGAGTCTTTTCCTCTGGTGGTCTCCCAGAGCTTCTGCCCATTAAATTCCCTCGGCTTTGGACTTGATCCGCTCGTCGGGAGTATTTTCCCTCCCCCCCCCAGGTTACCCCTCTCCCCTGGGTGTTATTTTCAAATAAACCCCCCCACCTTTCTCCCCCCGTGGATTTAGTTTTTTTCTTTCGAACCCCCCACCCCCGGGCCCCTTTAGGTGTTTTTCCGAATTTTTTTTTTCTCCTGGCTTGTTTTTTTCAAGTTGTAATTTAACTTTGCTCCTAAAACAGGTGTTTTCTTTTTGTCCCCCCATTTTTTTTTCCTCCCCCAGCGGTTTTTGTTACCCGTGTTAAGCTGACCAGTCGCGGCCCTTCGGGGAGGTTGTGTTAATAACCCCTCCTGTTGAAGACCCGTTTTTTTTTACCCTCCCCATTGTAGAAATAGTGGTCACTGTCGAGTCCTCCACCACCTTAGGGCTACGCGTTGACTTCCAACTTTGTCAACTGGTATTCTTTGTACCTGTTTTTGGCCACAAAGGTTTCTTCCTCCGTCTGTTCTTTACCTTCCTTCCTTCCTTTTTCCTCTCTATTTCTCATTTTCTCTTTCTTTTGACCATACAATGTGGTGGGGTTTGTTACTTCTTCACATTTTTCTTTTTGTTACACCCCCCCAACACCTTACATGGAAACACTTTTTTCCCTTTTTTCTTGAGTGTTTTTGTTGACGTCCCCCCACGAGTGGGCTAAGTGAAACCTCTTTTGTATCCCCAGTCTTTTTATCTCCTCTTTTTCCACCTTTTCCCCTTTCTTTTCCTACAAAAGCGCAACTTCCATTTCCTCACACTTTTCCCCCCCCCCCCCCGTGTGTGCCCCTTTTCGAGTTGTATGCCACTTGACCCTGCTTAGACCTACATGGACCTTCTTTTTTTTTTCCCCCCACGTTTTGCTCTTGGTTCCCAGGTACCCTTTTGTGCCCCCCCACACTTTCAGTTTTTTCCTTATGTGTTTCTTTTGGGGGGCTTCTCCTCCTTTATATGCCAAACACCCACCCCTCTGTTTTGGTTATTATTCGTTTGTTTTTTTTTTCTTTGGACACACCACATTTTCCCACCCCCTCCTGCTAGTTTTCCTTTTGTTTTTTGTTCCCTTATTACTTTCCCCCCCCAGAGGCGATTTCGGGCGTGTTTTTTGCTTCCTCTCTAAGGGGCCCTTTCCTTTCTTCCACACCTTTGGTTTTTGTACCCCCAAAGGAGTGGTCTATGGGTTTTGCTTTTCGTTTGTTTATTTTCCCCCCCCGCCCTTTTCTGGGGACTTTTCTAAACACCCACTGGAATTTTTTTTTCCTCTCTTCCCCCGTGTGTGGTGAGCCTCTTTTTCTGTTTTTTCCTTTGGTGTCTTCATCACCAGGTTAAGAGCCCACTGCCCATCCTGCACCCATTTTTTTTGTTGGTTTCCCCTCGCCTACCCCCACCCATCCCTCGTCTCTTCACCCGACACTTTTTCGTTGGGGGGTCTCAAAGATGGGCGGCTTTTTTTGTTGTCCTACGTTTCCTCTCTTTGTCGTTTCGGCCTTCCAACCCCCCTGAGTCATAGGGTCCCCGCCGTATGGCTCCTGTTTGTTGGTTTTTTGCAGACAGGGGTTTATGAATCCCCTTTCCCTTGACCGATGTTCCTTTGTCTGTTTGATATGACCCTTTTTCCCCTCTGGTGTTATATTGTCCTTCATGTCACCTTAGTTCATTGTTTTGTGTCGTTGTCAGGGGAACTATTGGTTGGCCCCATTCCTTTCGTTCCCACACAACCAAAGAGCTGGTTTTTTTTTCTCCCCTCCCTTCCCTCCCCCCCTCGCCATTCCCTTTTTTGCCAAAAACTTTCTGTCTGTGGCCCCTTTGAATTTGTGGCGAGTGTTTTTGTCCCCCACCACCGGACACCCCCCTTATTTAGTTTTGCCCCACCACCTATTTTTTTTCCCTGTCCTTGCCGGTTTTTTTTTTTTCCCCCCCTTTTCGTGAATTTCTTTTTTTAAAGGGCTGGCTGGTGGGCCCTGAGGCTGGTGTTTCTGAAACTTTGTTTGGGCCCCCCTCACTGTGTTTTGTCATTTTCCCCCCTTGCCCCCCCCCCTCATTTGCCCTGTTTTCGTTCCTCCCCTCTGCTTTTCCTTTCTTTACAGCGTTTTTTTTGTTTCATTTCCCACCTTTCTCCAAAGCTTGGTTTTTTTTTTTTTTCCTTTAACCCCCACACAAACTGAAGGCGGTCCTGTTTTGCTTTTATTTTAACGTTTTTTTTTTTTTTTTCCCTCCGTTTAGGAGTTAATTTTCTCCCCTTTTTTGCCACCCCCCTTGGGAATGGTTTTTTTTTTTTTTCGCACCTAAAAAATTTTTTCTGAAGGTGTTTTTTGGTGGAGCCCCATTTCGCTTACCGTCTGTTTGTTTTCTTTTTTTTTTTTTGGGAAACACCTACCCCCCCCCCCAATTGTCATCTCCCCCTCCTTTTTTCCGGGTTTTTCTTCCCTGTTAATTGGTTGTTTTATTTTTTTTTTTTATTACCCCTTCTTCTGCCAATTTTTTTTTGTTCCCTCGTTTTGGGGGTTTTGGTTATTTCAACCAGTTCCCCGGTGTTTGGGGTTTACAACTGTTGATTTGTTTGTGTTCCCCTTGGCCTTTCCTCTTGGTCTACCTCTCCCCCCCGAAGAAAGTTTCCCTTCGTACATCATTTGTGCCCCCCCCTTCGTGACCTTCGTCCCGTGATGACTTTGTTTTTTTTTTTTGGATTTTGTTTGTGAGAACCTCAGGCCCGGTTCCTATTTGTTCGGGCACTGTACTGGAAAACACCCCCACCCCCTCCTTTTTTTTTTTGGTGTGACACCCTCAACCTCTTGTTCCCTTTGTTGTCTTTTGGCTTTCATGTTTTTTGTCGTGGCCCCCACTTTGGTTACACTGTGTTACTATTTTCCAACTGAGTTTCGTTTTTTTTTTACTTTTAGTAGGGTTTTTGGTTTTTTTTTCTTGGGGTTCCCTAAGTGTTTTACCCTTTTTTTTTTCCCCCCCCACCCCCCCCATGGGGCCGTCCATCTCTGGGGACCTTTTTAAAGCCAGGACCCTTTCCGTGCCTTTAAGAAAACACAGTGAAACACGCTCTGCCCCGTTTTCCCCCACTCTGCAAACCACTTTTTTCCCCTCCTAGACTTTTCGTTTTTTTTTTCCTCCAAGTAGTTAATCTTTCTGTTTTGAGCGTGTTGTTTTTGCAACTCTTTTTGTTTGCGACCTTGTTTTGTGAGGCTCGTTTTTTCCTCTGCTCGTCGCTGCTCCCTCCGCGGCAGATCTGTCGCTTTTTTAGAAACAGTTCTGGGTTGCCCCTTTACTTTTCCCGGAGTTTTTTTTTCCTTGGCGGGGGGGGCGGTTCTCGGAGTTATATTGGCTGCCCTGCGTTCTCAAACACAGTTTTTTTTTTGGGGGTTGCTTTTTTTTGCTCCGTTTTTTTTTTTTTTCCCCTTTTTACCCCCGACGGTCGTTTTTTTTATTGTTCCAGCCCGGTGGCCCAGGGCGTCGGAGAACACACTTTTAGTAGTGCTTCAGAAGTAGAATTTGTCCCTTTTTTTTTTTTTGACCTGGTTTGGGTTTTCCCTCCATTTCAAATGGTTTCTTTTCTTATCCCACCGAAGATCCTTTTTGTGTTTTCCATTGTTCCCCCCCCTTTTTTTTCCCCCAAACCCCTTTTTTTTTTAATTTGCCCCGCCCCCAATCTGTCCTTTTTGCGGATTTCCCTCTGTCTTCCAAAGTGCCCATCTGCATTTAGTGTGTAAACCCCACCCCTTTTCTGCGCACCCTAACACCAAAAAACCCCCCCCCAAAAATGCCAAAGGGGGCCAATTTCTTGGGAGCCCCCATCCTTTACCCCCTTTATAGCTTTTCCTAGATCCTCCCCATCCCCCTTCTTGACCCTAAAACCCCTTGATCAACTAGTCCCTTTTAGGTCATGTCCCCCTTTTCACAATCCCAGTCCAAAGTTTTTTTCTCTCCAATTTTCCTGGTTTTGTGGATCCCCCCTTGAGAGTTTTTCTGTGTCCTTTTTCCCCCCCCCACCCGCCTGGGCCTGTTCGGGGGGAGGTTTATCTTTTTTTTTTTTTTCCCCCGTTTGTCCCCCCTCACTCCTTTGCCAACACCGCCCCTGCCGGCCACCCCGCCCCCACCCGGACTTCCCCTGTTGCTGAAGCCTTTGACTTTAAACCCCCCCCTCTGTGACTGTTTTGTTTTTTCTTTTCTTCACCAAGCCCCGTGGGTTTTTTTTTTGTGCACCCCCCACACGTTTGGGGCGCCATGGTTAGGTTTTTTTGGCAACGTGTTTTTTTGGCACGACGTTTGTCTGTTTTTTTTCACCGTTTTTTTCAGTTCATATGCCCCAGTTTCAATTACCTGTGATACCCCCCTTTTACGGCAGATCTTCTGTAAGGGTTTTGAATTCTGTTCCCCCTTGTTTTTTTCTTTTTGCTGTTCCCCCTTTTTTCAGGACAGTTTCCACTTCTTGCCCCCAGGACGGTGTCCTTTTGGCCCTCGTGGTGGCTTGTTTTCTGGTCGTTTCCTTTTCGTTTCATTCCCCCCCCTCTCGACATGTACATTCTTACCGGTAAAGCGATGGTGGTCGTTTTTTTTTTTGCAGTTCTGGAGCACGTTTTTGTTTTTTTTTTTTTTGCCCTACCCGAGGAGTTTTTGAGAGCCGTTTTCGTTTTCTTCACTGTAAGGGTTGGGCTTTTTGTTTTTTGATATTTTTTTTTTTGATTTTTTTTATTTCGCTTTTTTCCCGCCGTTTTGGTTTCTCTTTTCCCATTTTTAGCTTCAGATTTAATTTTTGCTGGTTTTTTTTGTTTTGCATTCTTTTTCACGTTTTCAGTAGACCCCTTTTTTAGGGCCAATTCTTGTTTTTTCCAAACCCCGGTCCTTTGGGGTTCCCCCCCCTTTGGTTTTCCCGCACCCCTTTTATCTTCCAGCCTGGCAACCCCCTGTCCCCCCCTTTCTGGGGTCCGGACCCCCGGATTCAGGGGAGGTTCTGTTCCAGCATTTGGTTTTCAGGTGTTTTTTTTTGCTTTTCCCTTTTCCCCTGATTTGAACTTTTTTTCCCCTGACTTTCCGGGAATTTCCTTTTTTCTTTCGGTCTGAACCTTATGTTGGCCCTTTTTGGTTCCCCCTCTGTCACCACCACACATCCCCCTCTCCCTAAAAACTTTGGTTTTTTTTGACCCCACCCTCTCTTGACCAAGCCCCTGGGTGTTGTTGGACCCATTTTCCTGACCGATTCCTCGCGCCAGTGTTTTTTCTTTTCTTTTTTTCTTTTATTCTCCCTTTTCTTCCTTGGTTTCTTTTTGTTTTTGTCCTTCCCTTGATTCCCTGTTTTTTCCACCCTGCCCTTCAGTCTTGTATCCCAGTTCCTTTTTTTTTTGATGGTTTTTTTCTGTTGTTTTTTGTTTTTTCGTTTTGTCTTTTTTCCTGGATTTTTCTTAATGGTTCTGGCCCACCGCGGCCCTCGCCCCTCCATTAGCTTTGGGCCAGACCTATGAATTTCCCCTCTAAGGAACCTCCTCCCGGGATTCCGTGCCTTTTTTGTGTTTTTTTTGACACCCACACTTTTTTTTGTTTGTACCGTCTGTTCTCCAAACAAGGTGCTGTTGTATTTCCGTGTATTTGGTGCTTTTGCCCTTCACCCGCTGGTTATTTTCCATTTTTTCTTGTTCACCTTTTTTTCTTGTAGTTACCCCCCCCTTTTTTTTCCTTTTTTTTTGTGTTTCTTTGTTATCCCCCCCTCCCAGGGGCCCCCGCCTTTTTTCCTTTTTTTAGGGTTTTTCTCTTTTCCCCCACGCTTCCTTGCCCCTCCCCCCCCAGCTCCCCCCTTCTTCCCTTTTCAAACGCGGCTATTCCCACTTTCCCCCCTTTCCCAAACACTCTGCCTTTTTGCCGCTGAGGTGCATTTTTTTTCTTTGTGATTGTTTTCTCCTTTTTTTCTTTTTTCACCCAGCCCCGCTTTCTAAATTGTCCCCTATTCCTTCTTTGATGGTGATTCCCCCCTTCGGTGTGACGAGACTTCGGTGCCCCTTTTTTTTTTTTTTTTCCCGTGGCTTCTTTTCCGTTCAAATGGTATCTCCCCGACTGGCCTCCTTGTCGTCGTACGTGGGATAACAGTCTATCTGGGTCAATTTTCCTTCCCCAGGTGCTTTTTGAACTCCCAGAAACCTTTTTTTTCCTTTTCCTCCGGTTTTTACCCCTGTTACGTTGCGTTTTGCTGGGTAGGTTTTTTTGTTTCTGGTGTTTTTCCCCAGCCTTTTCTCACTTTTTCTCTTGTTTGGGTTTTCCGTCCCCCTCTCCCAGTTTCCTCTTCTCTGCTCCCCCCATTTTTTTGTGAACCCAGGTCGCGGTTGGCGTTTTCCTGGTTTCACCTTCTCCCCCCTTTCCAGCTGGTTCGTTTTGCTTTTTTTTGTTTTGGCTCAATATTCTCACCAATCGTTGGGCCGCTTACTCTTCTGATTGTGCTGATTTTTCTTCCCCAGTAATGTTCGTGACGCTACCTTCTGTGTTCTGTTTTGTCGGTGGCCCTGTTCCATGGTCCCATTCCCTCTTGGCCGCCCCCACCCCTTTTTTTCCTCTCAACCCCCCCCCCGCTTTTCCTGATGGTTGGCGGTGAACTTTGGTTTTTCCTTCGTTTTTTTTTGTCCTGAATCTTTGCAGCGTTCTTTATTGGTTGGTATTTTTGTGATTTATGAGGCCTTACTATTTGGCTTTTTTTTTTTACTGGTTGTGTTAAATTCTTTTTCCCCTTCTTTCTTTTTCTTTTTCTCGCAGTTTCCCCCCCATTGACTTCAAGGTTGGTTGTGGGGATTTTGGGTGTGACTATCTTTTTGCCACTTCTCCCCTGGTCCCCCGGCCCGAGGGTTTTTTCTTCTCTTATTTCTAGTTTACTTTACTGCCCCAAGTTCTCCAAAATCTTTGTTTGGTTGCCGTTTTTTTGGCGCTTTCTTTTCCCGCATTGGTTTCCCCCCGCGCCAGGGGGTAAATCCTCCCTCTTTTTTTTTTATCGGTTTGGGAGCTGTCCCTGTGTTCGTTTCCATCCCCCTCGCCCTGAAAATTATTGGCCCCTCTCCCAGAGCGCACCTCGTTTCTCCCTTGTTTTTTTCACCTGGACTGGCGGTTCTTTCTTGTTTTTCCTTTTTCTTTGGCGTGGCCCGCCGCTTTATTTTTAACCCCCATAGTACCTATTTCCCACTGGTGTTACCTTTTTGTTTGCAGATTGGTTTTTCTTCCGCGCCTACTGTTTTTGTTTCTCCCCCTCCCCCGGTTTCGTCTTTGCTGTTAACGTTGACTTTTCAACCATTTGTTGTTTTTGAGGGATTGGTTTTGTTCCCAGGTTTCCCTTCCCCCCCTCCTTGCGTGGTTAGTTTTTTTTAAATTTGGTCTCCCCTTTACCACCCTTTGTTTCTGTTAAGCGTTACACATTGGGGGTTGTGGGACGCAGGGTTTTTTCTGTTCCACTCTGCATTCGCCGTTCTGTTGCCCCTTTGGTCTTTTTTTTTTTTGTCTTTGCTTCGGTTTGCAACCTGTTTTGTTTTTTTGCCTTTAGTGCCCCCCCCCCCCCCCGGTTCCGGTTTTTCTTTCGTGGCGTGACAACTTGGTTTGTTCCAGGTCCCCCGCCCGTTTTTTCTTTGCTTCCCCCTCCCCCCCCCTACTTTTTTCTTTTCTTTTTGGTCGAAAGATGTTTGTGCTCTTGAACGAGACATTTTTCCCCTGCCCTAAAAGTTTTTTTTTTTTGCTTTTCTTTTGTTTTTTGTTCACGTTTATGCGTCCGCGGCGCGCCACTTGCCCGCGCGTACGGTTGTCAACCATTATATCCCATTTTTTTTTTTCCGAAGTTTTTGAATGTTTTCCTCCGCCTGCTTCCCCTTTGTTTTTTTCACCCACCGATGCTTCACCTGCAGCCCCACTGTCGTTGTAGGGTTCCTTCCCGTCCTCCCACCTCGGTTTGTTTGGACCTGCTCAACATTGTGCCTCCAACCTGTTTGCCCATACTCTTTGTTTTTTTTTTCCGAAGTGTGAACACGGTGACTTTTTTGCGTTTTGTTCGCACCCCCCCTGCACTTCGGGTTGTTCCATCCTTTTTTTTCTTCGGGGCCCCCCCCCCTTTTCCCCTTTGTGTTTTTTTCACATCGGTTTCCAATTCCCCCCTTTGGGGACTGGTTTGCCTTGTAAGGGTCCCTCCTGGGAACTGGTTTAGGCCCCCCTTCTTTTTTTTTTTTTGTGGTTTTTAGTTTGCCCCCCCTTCCTGTCGTTTCGGTTTGTTCTCTTTTTTTCTTCCCCAACACGGGTCTGTTCCCCCTCATGCACACGGGTTTTTAACTTTTCCTTTTTTTTTCTGTTGGCAGCCCCATGGGTCGGGTTATACAGGGGATCTGGGTGGGTTGAAAAGCTGTTTCCCCCCCGTCGTACTGGTTTTTTTTTTCTTCTACAATTCAGGCCCTTACAGTTCTACCTCCCCTTTTTTGGTTTTTTTTTTGCAATTTTCCCCTTCCCCCCTCCAGTTTGGTTTGATGACGGATTTTTTACCAGGGCCCAACTCTTTCCAAACCCTTGTTGCCCGTCATTATTTTTCTCGGTTCTTCTTTGTTTCTGTTTTCCCCCCCTCATTTTTAATTTTTCCCCCTGTCTTTTTTAAACGTTCCTTTTGTGACGGCTCCGCGGGGGTTTGATAGGAGTGCCCTGTGTGTCGTGGGTTGGCGTTTTCCTGGCTGCAATTTTGTAGACCCTTGCCCTCCCAAAACCGATTTTTTTTTTTTGGGTTTTTCCAAACAGCTGCGGGCCTGGTTTTTTTTTCCGTTTGATAGTCCAACCCACCTTCCCCCCTTTCTTTCTCAAACTTTACTGTTTTTTTCATTTCGTTTGTACACTACCTGGCTATTGTGGTTTTGGTGCGTTTTTGTCTGTTTATGATTTTTCGATCCCCACCAGTTTTTTTCTGGCCGGTATGTGTCAATTTTACCCCCCCCACCCAACCTCGTTTTTTTTTGTTTGGGCGCCCCCAACCCCTCACAGTGTCCCCAACTCCCTTTCTTTTGGTGGTTCCCCGCCCCCCCCACCCCTCTGTTTTCCCCCCAAAAAAACCATGGACCCTGGGTTTTTATGTTTTGTTTTTTGACAGTTGGTTGCTGTTTTTTTTTGTTGGGAGGGTTCGAAGTTTCCCCCCCCCAGAACGGTTTCCGTTGGTTCTGTCTGCCCTTTTTCGGCAGCAGCCTCTTTTGGGTTGTTTGTTGGACCCCAAGTCTGTTGGTCCCCCGGTTCCCCCCCCCCCCCGTTTTTTATTAGCCGTCCAAACCCGAACCGCCCGGTTTTTTGGCCTCAGGGCGTGCCCCCTTTCAAACGCCCCCTTTCAAGTTTGGCAGCGGGAACAACTGTTTCTCCCTGTCAGTGTTTTATTTACCTTATGTTAACGGTTCTTTTTAGGGTCACTTTTCCCCTTTCTCTTTTTCCCCGGGGGGGTTCCGTCCCCACAGGCTTGATCGGGTCGGCAAAGTCCTCTTTGTTTATTTCACCTTTTATCGCAAAACGGGTTCCTTCGACATTTGTTTGTGCCCCCCCCCATCCTGCTCCAAGGTGTCTTGGTTTGGGAAACAACTTGGGGTGTGGTTGACACTATACAGTAACTGTTCCCCCCTATTCTGTTTGTTGGTAATCTTTGTTTCCCAACCCTTTTTGTTTTGGGAATGTTTCCTTGACCCCAGTGGCGACCTTTCACCTTGCTCGGGGTCATTGTTTTTGTGCGTTTTCTCCAAGTTCCCCTTTTCCACAGCTGTGTTTCCCGGAAATACACCTAAGGCCCTTCCATTCGATGTAACCACCTCACAAACCCTGTTGGTACATCTCTTTTTGAGGACAATTTTTTCCCTTTTCTTCCGTTTTCCAAACCCCCCCCCCTTATGCCCCTTCTTGTGCTGTGTTCCCTGTCTTTGGTGCGTTGGCCCCGATCGTGGTTATTCCTAGAAAAATTTTCTATTCAGGCGTATAGCCCCCTCTTGCCCTCCACAATCCTATCCAGTTGGTGTCTCACCCCGTTTTTTGTTTGTGAAAGGTTTGCCCACTCCTGTTGTCTTCTTCTTTGCTTTTGTTTCCAGTTCCCCCGCTTGCATCCGACCGTCCCGACCCCATAACCCCCCCAGTTTCCCCCCCCCTGAGCTTTTTTTTTCCTTTATGCTTTTTTTTTTTGTTCCCCCCTTGTTGTTTTAGGTTCCCCCCCCAATTTCTGCCCTACCCCGCCTTGCATCGTCAAACCCCCCCACCCTCAAGTTTTTGTTTCCTCAGGTCCATCCCCCTTTGGACAAATTGTTTTGTGCCCACGTTTTTCGCCCCCCCGTTGCTGAGTGTTTTCTTTTTCACGTCATTTTTTACCAGTGTGTCATCCTTCTGGCCCCCCATTTGGTTGGGGGTTCGGTTTTTTCCCCGTGAAGCTTCCCCTTGTCTGGGGCCCCCCTACACAGATTTTTCCCCTCGATGTGCGGGTCCCCTCATATCGGTTGGTCCCCCAACTTATTCAGTCTTTTGGGCCGGTTTACTTCCCCCCTTTTTTTACCACAACCACTTGGGACTTTTTTTTTTTTGTGTGTTTTTTTTGTGTGAGGGCCCCCGCCCCCCCTTTGTTTTTTGGCTCCCCACCAGCGTTCGATCAAATTTTCGTTTTTTTTGTTTTTTGATTCTATTTTGTCCCCCCCCTAGGTTTTTTTCCCCCCCCCCTGTGGCTGTATTGGGGTTCCTTTTTCTGTCTTACCCCCCCCCCCTTTCCCCCGGACCTATATTTTTTTTTTTCCTACCCCCCACACTTTCTTTTTCCAGAACCAAACTGGAACTTGTTTTTTTTGTCCCCCCCCCCCTTTGATTTTTATTGCCTTTTTTTTGTTTTCCCCCCCCCCCGTTCCCCCTGTCCGCTTTTTTTTTTTCGACTCATTTTTCCTTCTTTTTATGAGTTATGCTTTTTGCCCACACCCTTTTTGTCCAAGCAGTAGGCGACATTTTGGTTTTTTTGACCTTTCCCCCCTATCCACCCTGGTTGGTTCGCTCATTCTTTCTGGAACCATTTTTCGCACCTGTGGTCCCCGGTTCCCCCCCCTTTTTTTTTGGATTTTGTTGGTTTTCCATACCCTTCAAAACGACACCCCCCACCCTCCACTTTTATTACATGTCTCCGTCCGGTTTTTTCAGTTCCGTTGTCCCCGCATTTTTTGTCCCGTCCCTTTTTGTCTGGTCCTTTTTGGTTGTTTTTTTTTCCCCTGCTTTCAAACGGGACCGCTGTTCCGCCCCTTTTATTGTTTGTGGTGAGTTGTTTTTTGAAAACCTTGTTGTTTTGTTTTTTTTGGCCGCAGCGTGCGTCCCCCTGTGGTTGTTTTTTTTTGGTTGGCCCTTCAGTTCGTGTTTCATCTGGGCCCGGTGTTCGAGGGCCCCCCTCTTGAGGGTGCAAAGTTTTTTTTCCCTTTTTTTCCTCGGCAGTATTTTTCCCTGGTTGGGTGGTTGAAACCCTGTCACCCATCCCCGGTGGTTTCTGTTTTCAGTGTGTCCACCGCTTTTTGTTTGTTTGCTTTTTGTCCCCCCCAGGGTGCGTTTTTCGAAACAACCCCCAGGGTTTTGACCCGACATTTCCCATTTCCCACTTCTTTTTTTTTCTTTTTACTTGGTTTTACTTGTGAGGAGTTCGGTCTGTTTTGTTTTTGGGGTTGTTGTTTTTCACCTCCCCCCTTTTATCCTTTTGGTTTTTCCCCTTTTTTTGTTGGGTGTGGAGGCTTTGGTGTTTTTTGTCTGGGTACACCCGCACCTGTGCCTTTTTTTTTTTTGAATTCAGACCTTGTTTTTACCCAGAAACCTTTTACTCTTTTTTCCTTTTCCCCCCACCAACATGGTTCACCCCATGTCGTGCACCACTGCCCCCTTTCCTCGACTTTGCTGGACTTTCGTTTTTTTTTCGCCTCCGTTGGGTAGTTTGCAGAAAAAACCCGTCCCCCCCCAAAGTCTTCATATTTGGAGTCTTTTTGATGTTTTTTGTCGGTTCTTCCCTCCCCCTTTTCCGTTTTATTGCCTGTTTCCTTTTTCTTTTCATTTTTTTTGCCCCCAGGATGTTTTTTGTGCATTTAGGTTTTTTTGCCTCTGGTCCTGCTACCGAATTTTGGCCAACTTTGTGGTCTCTTCTTGACTTTTCGCCTTCCCCCTGCCCTGGCTCAGATCTCTCGTGGGGTTTTTTTTTTTCTGGAGCACCCCCCCCCCCCCACATTTCCCCCCCGCCCTGTCTTACCCCTTTTTCTGGGTTTAGAATCCCCTTTTTAAACTTTTGCCTTGTTTGTTGTTGTTATTTTGCCACCCTTTCTCCGACCTTTTTCTTGAGTTTTTGTTTTCCGGACCTCCCCTAGTTTGGACCTTTTTTCCCGTCCCCGGCCTGTGTGTGGATGATTTTTATCCATTCTTTTTCGTCTCACGGAGTGGACCATTTGTTTTGCCGTGTTTCCACGGTTTTGTTTTGGTATCCCGTTCAGTCTTTCATTGATGATGTTTTTGTGTTTTGTCGTTTTTTTGCCTTTTTCAGGCGCCCCTCTTCCGACACCGGGAGTTTTTTCCCCTTTCGTGGCCCTTTTTTCTTTTTTCTCTTTCCCCCCCCCACCCGTTTGCGCGCACAAAACCCACTTGCGCCCCGTTTTGTTTTTTCATTCTCTTATAAACGTGTTTCTGATTCTTTTTTGTTTTTTTTTTCCCGCCCCCGCTGGTCCTTGTCATCCCCTCCCCTCCCCCCAACCCATTTTACATTGCCCTCCTCAAAAACCTTTTTTTCCTCTTTTTTTGGAAAAGCAACCCAGCCGTTTTTTGTTACCCTTCAAGACCAGCTTTTTTTCCATTTTTTTTCTTTTTCCCTGTCTTCCTCCTCCATTTTACATCCATTGCAACTCATCGTTGTTCTGGGTTTTTTTGTCTCCGGCCCCCACCCCCTCCAAGGCCTTTTTGTTTTTCTCCACTTTTCACCCAAAAGTACTGTTGTGTTTTTTTTTTGCCCATCTTCCCCCCCCCTCTTTTCGATTTGTTGTGGCCATTCGGACATAGTTCGTGGGCCCTTGTTGCACAACCATTGTTCCACCCCTGTTGTTTTTTTTTTGAGGTTATTTTTTGTTTCTCCCTACCCCTGCCCCTTTGCCGTTGTCCACCCCCGATTTTTCCCACTCGGTTTTTTTTTTTTAAAGTCTTCTGATGTATTTTTTTCCCCCCCAGCTTGGTTGTTCAGTTCCCCACACGTTTCCGGGGGGGGTCCCCCCCGTCCGGTCTTCCCCCCGTTTTTCCCCGGCTTTTTGTCTTTCTTGTGTTTTACCCCCCCCCCACCCTTTTGGTCACCTTTTTGTTTTGTTGTGACAATTTTTCCTTTTGTTTTTCGTTTTGTTAGTTTGTGATTTTCATTTTGTCGTTTCACGGTTTTTTTGGACGACACCTTCCCCTTGTCCACGCCGCCGAGTGGAGTGTTTTTGTTGGGGGCTTTTTTTGGTGGCATTCCTGCCAAACCACTCCCTTTTTTTTCTGGTATTTTGTCTTGTTTTTGTTTCCCTTTTTTTTGTTCCTTCCTTTCTATGTGTGCCACGATTTTAAACCCCCCCCAGACTGAGTCCGCCCCCGGGCCGGATTTTTTTTTTGCACACCACCTGTGCTTTGGGCCCCCCCCCCCTTTTTTTGCATTTTGTTTTCTTTTTTTTTGGGTGTTTACCGGCTTGGTTTTTCCCCCCCCCTGTCCTCCAAGGGGCATCGCTCGTGTGGACGGTGGCGGGGGGACCCTGTCCCTTTTCTCTTCCACCCCGTTTCTTGTCTATTGGCTTTGTTGTTGTGGAAAAGTGCCTTTTAGGTTTTATGGGTTGGGTCCCTTTTCGCAGTCCCTTTTTTCACTGAAATAAGTAACCAGACACTTTTTTTTTTGACTGCCCCAACGTTTGTTTTTTGGAGTGGGCCTTGTTTCCCAACTCCCCCTCCAGTTCCCAGGTTTGTGCCCTCTTTTTTTTTCCAGATTTTTCTTTTCGTTGGCCACATTTTGACCCGGCCTTTTCAACACGGAAACGTTTGTGCAGGTGAACCCCCCACCACCACCGATGGGTTTCTTAGGGAAGGGGTTTGGCGTGTGTGTGTTGCATGTTTGCCGTTTTGTTTTTTTGTTTTTTGGTTTGTTTTGTTTTTTCCCCTGCCCTGGGGTTTTTTGTTGGTTCGTGGTTTTTTTTTTTTGTTTTGTGTGTCGCCCACACATTGCCTTCTTTTTGATGAGTTTTTGCCCCCACACTCTCGTCCGTTTCTTCACTCATTTTTGCTGGTTTCAAAGGGTTTTTATACCCAGTGGTGAATCCCTGTTGTGGGTTTAGTCTGACCCCCCCCCCCTTTTTTTTTGTATGTTTCGTTCCCCCCACTTTTAAGGCACCCCTTGCAGGGGATTCGTCTGGTTTCGTTGGGGGTTTTTGTCTCCAAAGTCGGGGTTCCCCCTTTTGACGTCACCCGTACCAGAGGCAGTTTTCAACCCCCCCCCCCTTCTTGTGCGAAGGCCCCCTTTTTTCTTCGTGAGAAAGTCCCTTTTCTTTGGTCCCCGCGAAAAAGGGTTTTCTCCCTTTCCTCACAAAAAAACCCTTTTCGTTTTTAACCTTTCGGGATTTGTTCCTTCTTTCACAGTAAAAGTGTTCAGGGCGCGTTGGGGGTTGTTCCTTAGTTTTCTTTTTTTGAACGTTTTCTCTTGGGGAGTAACCCCTTTCTTGGGACCCCCAACAATTTTTTCAAGCCCCTTCAGGTTGTGGTGTTGTTTTCCCAATGATTTGTTTGCCTCCCACTTTTAGGGGACACCTTTCCTTTTGGCAACCCAAACGACCTGGTCTTTTTTTCCCACACCCAAACCTTGGCACCCCCCCCCCCCCTGTACCCTTTTTTGGTTGTTTTTCTTTTTTCTCTATTTTTTTTTTATGTTTTCCCAAACCTGGCCGGTTACAGGGTTTGCGGGTTTTGGGTGGCCCTCAAACGGAGAAGTGCCCCCTTTTCCTGCCAGTTGGTTGTGGTTCCACCCGTTTTTTTAAGCCCCGAGTTTTTTTTTTTCTTTGTTGTTCCCCATGTTTTCAGATTTTTTTTACCCGGGGGGGGTTGGGTTTCCCCGACGTCTTCTGGTTTACCCGATTTCATTTTCTTCCACCGTTTTTTTTTTTTTGGGAACCCACAGTTCTTTTGTGGGGCCCCTCCCCCCCCCAACCCATACATTTTTTTTTTCACATGGACTTCAAAGTCCCTCCTCCAACCCCAATTCCAGTGTTTTCTTCCCAAAAAAAAAACAATTACAAAACCCCCTCCCTTTTTTTTTGGTCGAACCCCAAAAAAAGGAAGGATTTTTTTCCCACCCCCCCCCCCTTCCTAACTGGAAAGTTTTTCCTGCCCCACCTTTCTTAAAAGAACACCCCCCTTTACTCCGTTTTTGCCCCCATTCCCCCCAACCGGGAACCTCCCCCCCTTAAATGGAGGTTTGAAATTGTCCCCCCCCGGTCTTGGGCGCGCGGTGTCCCCCCTCCCACGGAAGTTTTTGAATTTCCCCATTTTTTAAACCGACCTTTTTCTTTGTTGTTTTTTGACCCAAAAATGTGTTTTCTTGAAGGCTGTCCGCCTGGTTTGGTTGAGCTTCAAGCCCATTTTCTGGTTGTTGGTTTTGCCCCCACCCACAGGTCTTTAAAAACATGTGGGCCTGCTTGGGTTTGTTTTTCTTTTTTTGATTTTGGTGTGGTTTTTTTTTTCCCCCCGATTTTAAAAAGCCCCCTCCTTTGTTCTAGTCCCACCCCCCCCCCTCGTCTTCACCCGGGGACGGCCTTTTTTTTTTTGTCCGACTTTTTTTGCCGGGCTATTGGGGAGCCCCCCAGGGTTTCGGAACCTTTGTTTGCACCGGTTTGTTTTCCCTTTGACAGCTTTCCTTTTAGTCTGTGGTTGTTTTGTTGTTACTGTTCAATTTTTTTTTAGGTTCTGTGAGTTTTTTTTTCCCTTTTTTGGATTTTTGTTTTCCACCCCCCCTTTTGAGTTCGTGCAGGCATCGTCTTTGGTTTTTTTGTCGTTTTTTTCGTTTCCAACCAAGGGGTCCCTTTTCCATAGATGTTTTGGAGTTCTCGTTTTCAGTTGTGGGTGGCTTTGTTTTTTTTTTTTTATTCCTGTTTGTTTTGTTTTTTTTTTGGTCGGTTCACTCCTCCCTTTTCCTGTTTTGCCAACAATTGCTTGGGAAATTTGCTTTTTTTTGTTGGTGTGTGGTTCTTTTTTTCCCCAACGGTGCATGGTGTCCCCAGTTTTTGGGGTCCTTTTTGCCACCCCCCCGGGTCAGTTTCTTTCCCTTTTTGTTTTCCGAAATATGTTCTTTCCCCTCTTTGTCCTTTGTCGGCATTGGTTTTTTGTATATTTTGTCGCTTTGGTCTCCGCAACTTTTTTTGGTAAACAAAAAAGATTTTTACCCTTCCCCCGAGTTTGGGACTTGGTTGACAGACAGTAGTTTTTCTTCTTCTTTTTTTTCCCACTTGCTTCCTCTTCGGCCCTTGGTCTTTTTTTGGCCCTTTGCCCCTTTTTCGCGTTTTTTACCCTGCCCCCAGAAACACAACCACAAAAATTTGAAGCTTTTTGGGGGGAACATGGTTTGTGGTGGTTTTTTCCCCGGGGCTTCCACATTTTTTCGGGAAAGATTTTCTTCGTTAACCGTGCAATTTTGTTCTTCTCTTCTTTTTTTACTGCGTACCCTCTTTTTGTTGGGTTTGAGGTACTTTACAGTCTTTTTTTTTCAAAGGTTCCGGGTGCTTTTACATTCCCTCCTCTTTGTCGTGGTTTCTGGGGCAGTGTTTTTTTGCGTTCTTATTTGTCTATTCTTTTGTTGGGGGTGTAATGGAGGGGTCCCTTTTTCTAGCGGCCCCCCAGTCCTCTTTCAACTCGGACCAGAAAAAACAATTTTCCGTTAACGTTACGGCCCCTTTTGTGTTCCTTACTCTTTATGACTTTTTTTGCTTTTTGTACCGTCATGTACTTTCTCAGAACATGGGGTCCCGTTCCTCCACGCGGCCCTCATTTGCCCACCTGCATGGAGTGGTGTTTTTTTCCCCCAGGGTATTTCTGTTTTTTTTTGGGGGAAACAGGAACACCACCCTGTTTTTACCAAAGAAAGGGTTGACCCCCTCTGGGGGACGAACGAATTTTGATTTTCCTCCTTTTCACGACTTTCCAGAACGATACGCTGTTTTTCCGGCCTTTTTCTAACCCCCCCTTTCAGGCGGTCCCCCCTTTTCCTCCTGGGCATGCACAAGCTCTTCCCCTTTTGATCATTTTTACATGTTGTTCCCCTGCCCCTGTTGTCTGCGGGCCGGGCGGTCCCTAGATGGGTACCCGGCCCATTTCCAACCCCCCTGGGGGGCCTTTTCTTGGAAGCTGGGGCTGCTTTTTTCATGCCGTCAAACACCCCCTTTCTTTTTCCCGGCTTTTCTTTTTTTTTCCCAACCCGTTAGGTTTTTTTTTGCTTCCTTTCTTTCTGTCTCGTTTTCTAGTGGGTGAAGTTCTTTTTCTTTTCAGGGACGGATTTTCCGGTCCCCCCCCCCCTTCTTCGCCCAAACCTTTTTTTTTTCACTGGTTTTTTGTTTTTGTGTTTGCTTTCCCATGCATTGCTTTTGTTTTTTTTTTTAAAAGCTTTTGGTGTGGCGGACCCTTTTTACATGTTTGTGTTCATTACCCAATGGCTTTTTTCTCGTTTTTTGAGGGTCCCCACAGAGGTGCACCCCCCTTGCTTATTTGGGGCCCGTTTTCTTTCTTTCTTATGGTATGGAATGAGGTGTTAGTCTTGCAACGTGTTTTTTTTTTTTGGTTGTCTGCTTTTCTTGCCCCCGAGGGCAAGGTCCCTTCGCTTTTCGGGTTTTTCCCATATGCCAGGTTTTTGTTCTAACCATTAGTTGGGGGCTTTTTTTTTTTTTTTACTTTTTCCAGATGGTGGTCAGTTGCCCCGCTTTTGTTCTTTTGTGTCTTTTTTTTCCTTCGACCAACCTTTTTTTGGTGTACGTCTGTTGTGTTTTTTTTTTTTTCTTTGTTTTTGCATTTGAGTCCCCCTTTGAACCCAACCCCCCCCCCCCCCCGTGAACGTTTTTCCACCTCTGTTTTTTTGTCTTCACTGGTCCAATTTTTGGTCCCCCCTTCTTTCTCAGCTCAGAGGTCTAAGTGTTCTTTAACACCTTCTTGCGGTGGCTTTTTGTCCTTCTGTTCGGGGTACTGTTTGTTCCCCCGTTGCCGGTTTAGTTTGACCCACACCTTCCCAAAAAATAACTTTCTTTTTGTCCCTCGTTTTGCCAAAGTTGCTTTTTTTTGGGTGTCCCATGGTGTCGTTTTCCCCGGCTGTGTTTTTCTTGTTTGTCTGGTTTTCCCAAAGGGCTCTTTGAGTCAACCCCCCACTTTACGGGGACTTTTTTTTCACCACCAAATTTTGGCTTTCCCGTTTCTTTCTAAGTCCGGTGTTCCGCCCTTGAACCCTTTAACGCGTTTTAAGTTCAGTCCTTTGGGACCGTTCCCCAGGTTTTTACCCTTTTTGTTGCGAAAAATAGCACGTTTTTTTTTTTTTTTTTGTTTTTTTGAACGTGTATTTTCCTCTTCCCTCCAAAATGGTCGCCCAGCCTTCTTCTTTGTTTTCCAACGGAGTGGTTTTTTTTGTTGCCCCCCGGTTCTTGTGATTTTCTTTATCCCCCCTTCCCCCGTATCTTTTTTTTGTCCCTTTTCCCCTTTTTCTTTTCCTTCACCTTTCTTTTCTTGTCCCTCCAGCCCTCGATTTTTTCCAGAATGTGTTACCTCTCCCCGTTAGAATCGTCCCACCCCCTCACTCGCACTTGGGGTTTTGCAAAAAACCACAAACCCCCACCTCCTTACTTTTTAAAGAGGCCTCTGTCTTTGGCGTTTGTCTGTTTTTTCCCCTGCTCCCCTGCACAAGAATTTCCCGTGTCCTTTTGTTTGTTCCCCCCCTTAGAAACAACACCGTCTTTTTTTTTTGGTGGCTTTTTCCCTGCGGGGTCCCACCCCCCATCTTTGGTTTGAACTTTTTTTTTTGAACCCTTCTTCTTTTTTTTTTTTGTGGGTGGCAGTTTGGTGCTTGGAACCTTATTTTTTTTTTTTTTTTCTGTGCGGATGGGGGGCACATTTCCCCCGAAGTTATGGGCGGTTTTTGCGCCCACCACTTTTCTGCCCTTCCGTTGGTGTGGCCCCCAAGCTATTGAAATTAGGGCCAGCGGTTGCTGGCCAACGCTTCCCCTTTCGACCCGTGTCACTGTCCTTGGGGGTGAATCTCTTTTCCTTCTTTGTGGTTGACAAACTCCGCATTTCTGATCTGTTTTACCCTGGGCTGGTCTCCAGTTGTGCCCGCTTTTTCTCTTTTTCCAAAAAAACCCACGGCCCTTTTCCCTTCCCACCCAGGTTGACGACCAACCTCCCCGTAGTTACCTTTTCTTTTTGCTTTACTGCCTGGGGCGGCGTTGCTTGTGTGACGGGGTCCCAAAAATGCCGTCCCTCCACGTTTCCTCCTTTCCCCTTTCCGCAGGCCCAGGCACTTGAAGCACAAATTTTTTTGGCTACAAGACCTATCATTCCGTGTGTCTGTTGGTTTCTTTTTTGGTTTGCGGGGGCGATCCCTTTTGGAATTTTTTTTTTGGTGGTTTTTACACTGGGCCCAAACGTTGACACATTCCCTTTTTGAGTTTGTTGCGTATTTCTCTTATTTTTTCCCCCCCCACGCCTATCGTGTTTTTTCCCGTGGGTATCCCTTTTTGATGGTGTCCCCATGTTTTGTTTTTTTCTTTTCCCCCCCGCTTGTGCAGCCGGCTGTCCCTTTCCTTTCCCCCTTTTCGATTTATTTGGTTTTTTTGTTGACGTGTTTTCTGGTCAGAGTCCTCTTTTTTGGACGAGAGTTCTTTCACCGAGTGGTGTCCCCATCTGTCCGCTCGCCGACCGTGTTCCTTTTTACTAGGAACCCTTTTCTTTTTTCACCTGACTGGGTGTTTTCTTGGCCCCAGTGTTCACCGTGTGGTTGGAGGCCCTCGTTCTTTAGGTTTCATGGCCCTCCCCCTTCCCTCTTCCACGCCATGGAGTTTTCCGAGTGTTTTCCGATGTTCGGCTGGTCTTTCCCAAACCCCACACAGAAACTCATTTTGTGAGTTCATTCCACTTTCCCCCCACCTCTTTCTTTTGTTTTTTTTTTTTTTTTCACCCCTTTTTTTTTTTTTGCTCAAGCCTCACGTCCCTGTGTTGTTCCCAGAAACAGACCCCCCGTATGATTTTATCTTTGTCCAACCCCCTTCTTGTGGCCTTTTCCTTGTGTGCCTCGTGTAGCACCCCATTTTGCGTCGCACAGTGGTTCGTCGGTTTTTATGACTTTTTTAGCAAGTTTTACTATGAGCCCACGCCGTTTTTTTTTTTCTTACCACGGTTCTTTCCAGTTCCCCTCCTTTTTTGTGGATGTACAGAGGTTTTTGCCTTTTTCTTTTACGGAGGGGACCCACCCCCTGTTTGTTTTCAGACCCCTGCTCCCTGCCCTGTTTCCCTTGCTTACCACTCACATGTGTACCTTCCTTTTCCCCGGGATTTAACAGCCCAACCCAAGAGTCAGTTTCTGTCACGTGCTGGTTTCCCACGGAGCTGTCCCTCCCCCGTCTTGCGATCGTTTTCCCCCCACCGGGCTTTTGGATCTTTGCCTGTTTTTTCCCCCCGTGTTTTGTCCCCATGTGGCTCTCCCCCCGGGTGTGCCACATGCCCCCTCTTTCCCCCGTTTAATTTTATGTCCACAAATGGCACTCCCCGTACCTTAAATGTGGAAGGGTCTTTCCTCCTTGGTTTTTTTGAAGTTACCCACCACCTTGGTTAATATCACGGTGGACCTTTTGGTTTGGTAAATTTTTTTTACTTTTTGTTCTTTTTTTGGTTTGTGTCCCGGGCTGTAGCCTTAACTGTTTTCCCCTCCAAACACCCACTCACCCCCTTCCCTTTGCCCTGGCTTCACCCCAGCAAAGTACCGATGTGTGTTCCCCTCTGGCGCCCTTTTGGGTTCCCTTTTTTTCCCCCACCGCCTGCCTTTTGCTCCGGTAACCCTTTTCCTTCGCGCGCTACCCATTTTTTTTCTTTTTTTTTTTTTTGTAGAGTTTGCCTCTTGTCCCCTTTCATTCGTGCTGGAAGATTTTGCCTGACCCTTTGTTGTCTTGACAACTTTCCCCACCGTTCCACCACTTCTAAGCCCATCCCCTCCTAGTTTTTGGTTTTTTTTTTGCCACATTAGTGTGTTTTTTTTTGAAAAATTGGGCCTTTTGAGTGGTTGCCCCTTGGCCGCATCCCTTTTTTTGTTGTCCTCCTTTCCTGGTGCACCCCCCCCCCCTCCCATCCTGCCGTGCACCCCGTCAACTGCCCCAAACCCCATACCGTTTTTGTCCCCACGTTAAAGTACTTTTTATTTTGCTACTCCAGTGGTTCCTCGACCCGTTTCTCTGACCCCCATCCCACCGCAGCCTTGGGTGTGTTGTTTTTCATCGTAAACAACCATTTACAACACCCCCCTTTCTTTTCTTTTGTTGTGCCCTGAGGTATTTTCTTTCAACTGGCCATTGTAAGGGTTGTCTTCCCTCTCCCCTTGTCCATCTCTAAATCTTCTTTCTTTATAAGGGTCATTTGGTTTGTCCCTCGGGCCCCCCTTGCTGTTTGCCTTCAGGGGGGGACCACCCCCCTTGGTTTTTCCGGCCCGTTTCCCCCCCCTGTTTTACAAAGGGTTTGACGGCGTTTTGGGGCTCCGTTGGCCCTTTCTACCCACAACCAGTTGTCCCCCCTCCCATTGGGGGGTCATTATTTTTTGTGGCCCCGGGTCCGCTCTTCGTTGGTTTTTTTGGGTTTTCGTTTCCCAGTCTGGTGTTTTTAACATTGTGTGGACTTTTTTTGCTTATTTTCTTTTACCCGTTAGTGTTTACCCCCCCCCTCCTCGCGGGGCTTTTCCAACACCTTCTCAAAAAAAATGCCTTTCTGTTCCCAAAGGTTCCCCCTGGTGTTTTCTCTTCGTTTTTCTCTTTTTCCACCCCTCCTTTTTTTGTTTTGTTTTTGAAGCCCCTCTCTTTATCGTTTATATTTGGTGGGACCCTCATGTTTTTTTTTTTACCCCCCCCTTTGGGGGTTCCCCCCCCCTTCTTCCAGTGTGAATTATTTTTTTTTTGAAGTTCCCCTTTGGTAGTAGTTGTTTGTTCCTCCAGTGGCCTTGTGTAGTCTTGCGATTACCCTGTTCCACCAATTTTTATTTTTTGTTGGTTTGTTCCCTGGTAACCCCCCAACCCATTCGGTTTTGTGACCTGACCTTTAAAACGAAAATAACACCCCCACCAAACCCCCCAACAAACCTCCCCATTTCCTGAAGAAGGCCTGCCGTGCAGGTGGGTTTCAATGCCTTAACCAGGAAGAAGCCCCCCGACATTTTGTATTCCGCTCCTTTCCTTGCTTGTCTCCCCCTTGAACACCCCTTGCACTTGGGGGTTTGCCCTGAGTTTGTCCTCTTTCCGGGGGGTCGGTGTTGAGTGTCATAATTCTATTTTTTTCTTGGTCCCCCACGGCACTACTCTTGTTTTTTGCTTTCTTTCTCAGTTGCCCCTCTCTTGCCAGTTGAAAGCTTGCGCACCAGTTTTCCACTTTCTTTTTTCCTCGTCCCCCCTTTAGATTTACTTATTTTCTTGAAGGTGCTTTTGTTGGTGTTCCCTTTTTCCGCCGGTTTTTTACCCCCTTACTAGTGTTGGCCTTAATTTTCTTTTATTCCCACGAGTTTTTATTTTTTTTTTTCTCTTGGCAATCCTTTTGCGAGGAGGATGTTTTTGGGGCTTCGTGAACAGCCCTTCCCCACCCCCCCTTTTTCCCTGTCTTAGCAATTTTTTTTTTTTTTTCATTTTTTTCCTTCACCTTGTTTTGTTTGTTTTTCGCCCCCCGAACATCACTCTTGTTTTGGGCATTTTAGGAGTTTTTTTTTCAGTCCCTGTGGTAGGTTTGCGTCTGTTTACCCGGGCAACACCCCCTCCCAAAACAAAAACAGCACACATCCAATAGTTTTCTGAGCCTGTGGGGGTCCCTTCTTTGTGTTTTGCCTGAGGCTATGGTTATTTTGTTTTTTTTTCTGCCGCCCCCCCCCCCCCCAACATGTCTTGGGTTTTGTGTTTCTTTGTCGTCCTTTCTGCTAACTTGAAAGTTTTTTTCTTTTTTCATTCTTCCCTCCCTTGGTGTATCTTTACGTTTTCCCACCCCATGAACGGTGTAAGTTACCTCGCGATTAGTGTTGTCTTACTTTCTGGGGAGTGGCCCACGTTCCTTTTTTTTTTTGTTCGTGGTAAGCTTTTTCACTCATGACCCCCCCCCTTTTTTTTTCGTTTTACCTTTTTTGAGGGGAGCCTGTAGGTTCTTTTTTTTTTCTTTTTCCCATTTTTTTTTTTATGATGTTTTAGTTTTTTTTATGGGGCACACACTGGTGTTGTTGAACCAATAGCCATCTTTTTATGTTTACCATTTCCCATCCTCCCCCTGTTGCCCCCCCCCGAGTGTTTTTGCGTGTCCAAAAAAAACCACTTTTACCAAACGCGACTTGCTCGGGTTTTGTTTCTTTTTTTCCTTGTAAAGAGCCGTGACCCCCCCTTTTTAAACCTTTTTCGGCTTTTTCTCTTTTTGCCCTCTCATTGGATCAAGTTTGTGTTCCTTTCAACCAATGTTTTCCTGTAGCGACCCAAAAGTTTTTCTTTGCCCCAGAGGGGTTGACGGGTTTTGACTATTCGCGTTTCTGTGGGTTTGTCTTGTTTTGGCCCCCCCCCCCTATTGTTTTTGGTCCCGTTGGGGGAGGTCTCTATGTGCGCACCGAAGAGCCGTGCCCCCCTTGTTGTCCTGATTAGAGACCCTTACAGGTCCTCGTATTGGTGTGGTTGAGACCAAGGGGTGGTGTGTTTTACCTGGTTTGGGGCCCGCCTCTTGCCCCCCCCCCCCAAACAGGGGTGTTGTTCTGTAGGTTTTGCACCTTGCTTGGGTTAAACCCACTGGTCTTGTTTCTCCCGTTTTTTCAACTTCCCTGACTGAAGTCTTGTTTATTTCCTCCAACAAACCCGTTTTGCCCCTCTGGGCGGGAATGGGTGACCCCCAATTCCCCCTCCCCCCACTCCTTTTTTTTGCCCCCAGCCTTTTTTTTTTTTTTTTCAATCCCACACACCCCTCGGTCCGAGGTTTGTTTTGAACAAAACAACACTTCTGGGGGGACCTTTCCCCTTTTTTTTTCTTTCCCCCCCCACTTTTCTTGAGTCCCCTGGTGCGTAACCGTTTCCCTCCGCCCGATTCCCAGGTTTATGGTGTTTGGATTTTCTTTTACCCCCCCAGTTTTTTTTTTGTTTTCATACGTCCAGGCCGCCCGGTTGTGATCCGTGCTTTTTTTTTAGTCCCCCCGGTGTTTGTTATCTTTTTCTTGGTTTTTTTGTGTGTTGGGCGCCACATTTTCGTGTTGTGTCCTAGAAAACCTTTGGCACCCACGGGATCATGTTTTTGGTGTTGTTTTTCTCGTCCCCCATTTTTGGGCCCCACCTGTGTTTTCCCACCCACACAGCCCCCATTTTTTTTGTTTTTTTCTCCCCCCCCACCTCGTGGGTGACCGCTCCTGTCTCGAATTTTTTATTTGGTTTTTTCTTCTCTTACGGGAGGCTTCCCCCCCCCTTGCGTTCTGGGCTCCAAGGGCCTCCTTTAATTCTCTATGCCCCATGTGGCGTCACCCCGACCCCCATATTGGGGTTTTTTTTTTGCTCCGTGGGTTTTCAACCTTATTGGGTGTTTCGTGCGGTTTTGTGGTCCCCCAGTCCCACCTTGCCAACAGCCGGCAGAGGAGCTTTTTTTTTTTTTTTTGCCAGTCTTTTCCCACTCCCTTTGTTCCGTAGGGTGAGCTTCTTTTTCCTTGGTTTTCCTGTTTGGAAACCCTGGCCCGTTTTTCGTTTCCCCCTTGTTTTTTTTACTAGCCTCGCTACACCCACGTCCAGGCTGTCTCTTTCAACAACACGTTTGCGTTCAGAAAACTTGCCAGGCGTTGGTTTTTTTTTTTTTCCGCCCATGTCCGACGTGATGGTCCGCGTCCCCCCCCCCCCCGGGCCTTTTTGTTTGGGCCGGAACCCTTTTTGTCGTTTTTTTCGGCCCGTTCCTTCTCGTCCACCTTGTTTTAAAAAACTTGCTTGTTTTTCCAGGCTGGTGGGACTAGTCCCGTTCCGTTTGCCCCCCCTTTTCTCCTAGTGTTGCGCCCTGTGCTTCACAATTTTGCCCCCAAACCTTTTTTTTTTTTTTTCTTTTTTTTTTTGCTCGTTTTTTTTTTTTTTTTGCCTCCTCCCTCAGCCACTTATTTTTTTTTTGTTTGGCCTTCCGTACACCTGGTTGGTACTTGGTGTGTGTGGCATTGTCCCCATTCTTTTTCCAAGAGGGGCGCCGTCTGAGTTTTTCGGTTTTTTTTTCCCCCACCCCCCCACCTTGATGGTTTGCGGCTTGTGTTTCTCTTTTTTTTATACGGTTGTTCCCCTTTTTACGCCGGGTTTTTTTTCATTCCCTGAGAGGCCTTTTTCTTTTGGCCCGAAACTTGCCTGCTCTCTGTTTTCTAACCAAAACCCCCCCCCCCCCTCAACCTTCCTGATTTGACAGACATTTTCCCCCCTGTTGATAGTTTTTCGTCCTTTGTGCTGGGCTTTCCTGCCTAGGCCGAAACCTGTGGTTTTTGTCCTCTTTTTTGGTGTTCTTTCGGTTGCGGTCTCCACCCCTCTTTCCAGTTGCAGACCCGCCAACCCCACACTTTTCAGTCCCCCCCCGTCTCGCGATTGAAGACTTTTTTCGCTCTCTGGTCTCTTTTATATGTCAAAAAGCCTTTTTTTCTTTTTTTTTTTTGGCATGCTAAACCTTGCTTTTGTTCTGCGCCTGAGCCAGGTGGGAACCCTGGTGAACGGAAAGCCCCCCTTTTTGGCGGTTCTGCGATGAATTTGCTTTTCTGAGTGATTTTCTTGTTTTGGGTTTTACCTACCCCCCCCTTTGGTCAGTGGTCCCTATGCTGGTGGGGGGAGGTGGGTTTTTCCACTTTGGTACCCGGGTTTTTTTTTTTTTTTTCCCTTGAACTTTTTACTTTCCCAAATTCGTCACGTTATGGGAACCCTCCCCTGGATGGAATCGGGTTCCAACAACGCCTCTCCCCGTGGGTGCCATCTGGTTGCCTTCCATCTTTTAGGGACCTTTTTTTGGCCTTGGGTTTTCCCAACCCCCCCTGGCTTGGTTCCCCCCCCCTCTGGTTCCGGAGCGGTTCCCCCCCAACAAGCCTTCAACGGGCCGTTCAATTCACCATTTTTTTTTGTTCCAGTGTTTTTTTTGTTTTTGTCTGTTGAGCTGCACGGGAACGATTACTCTTTTGGGGGGCGGCCTCCCCCGAAACACTTTTTTGGCCCATTTTTGGTTGTTTTGAATCCTTGCACCGCACTCGGTGGCAACCCTCTGTTGGTTCTCGTGTCCCTCCCAAGCCCATGTTTTTTTTCAGGGGGGTGGGTCGTTCCCCTCTTCCCTTGAACTCGGGCCGTGGGTTTTTTGCCCCTTTCCCAAACCGGTGTTCTTTAGTTCACCTCCGTGGGGAGTTTCCCCCCCCCCTGTTTAACCCTTTTTTGCTCGGGCCTGCCTGTGTTG